>JABLTQ010006576.1_pt1 | contig 53525 bp, 78 predicted proteins | sample 7160101 | NCBI WGS metagenome assembly JABLTQ01 (sample SAMN14651228, study PRJNA627086) | human gut metagenome | isolation source: feces | host: Homo sapiens | reverse complement strand
TTAAATTTGATTATATAGGAAACCTTTCCAAAAGTCAATCCCGTAATTGCAGATCTTTCTGGATCCCTTCCAGATAAGGAACCAGAAATCCATTTTTTCCGGAAAGATAAAATTCCTCGTCCAGCTCTTCCCGACGAAAACTTTTTCGTCCGCCGTCTTCCATCCTTTTCCAGAATTCCTTCAGCTTCCGAAGGGTAAGATAATAAAAAACATTATCTGCGCTGAAATAGATCAGAAAAAAAGCAATCCCCTTCTGCTTTTCAAACTCATCCATAAATGCTACCTGATGAGGATGAATGTTCGCAAGGGGAAAAGTTTTTACACAGCATTCTTTTGCATCGAAGCAGACAGGGATTCCCTGTACTGCTCCGATATAATCTACGGTACTTTTCTGTTCAAAATATGCCAGCGTGATATGCCGGGAGGTTTTATCCATTTTAACCGGAGTGATCGGCGTCGGGATTTTCTGGATGAGGGCCAGTCCCTTTTCCCTGTACTGCTCATTGGTACGATTGATAAGTTCCTCCAGAGTAGAACCACGAAGTCCTCTGCTGTTCCATGTTGCCATAAAGTCTGCCCTTTAATTTAGAAGTTTGATGGATGGGAAATAACGGATCTCCGCCTTTCCGACGATCTGATCAAACTGTACATATGTATTCTGCCAGTATCGGGAATCCTTGGAATTGTTACGGTTGTCTCCCATCATAAAGTAACAGTTTTCCGGTACTTCGTATGGTCCGAAGCTTCCAAGAGGAGTTTCCGACACAAAGGAATCATCCAGAGGTGTCTCTGAATCATTGATATAAACTTTACCATCTTTGATCTCTACTTTATCTCCGGGAAGACCGATGATACGTTTGATGAACAGCTGGGACTCATCATCCGGATATTTGAAGATCACAATGTCAAAGCGTTCCGGATCTTTCCATTTTTTTGAGATCTCGTGACCAAATACATCCATATTCAGACCATAGGCCAGACGATAGCCAAAGATACGATCTCCGGTCATAATGGTATTTTCCATAGATTCTGACGGGATCTTTGCATTGATCAGTACTACATTGTTGATAACCAGGACTACAACTACCACGATGATGATCATCTTGACGTAATCCCATATTTCATTCCAGATTTTCATAATAACTCTCCTCCAACTTTTCCTCTTTTAGTGTTCTGAGAAAGATTTCCGGAATCGGTGCCGTAAAGACCTTCCCGGATAAATATGACAGGCTTCCTTTCATAGATGGAAACTCCATTCGAAAAGAATGAAGCAGCTGTCCTTTCAGTTTTTTATCGGCTTTTCCATATTTGGGATCACCAACAACCGAATGTCCCTCCGAAGCAAGGTGAGCTCGGATCTGATGTGCACGTCCTGTGATCAGTTCAACCTTAAGAAGGGTACGGGTTCCATTGGTACCCAACGGATAATACTTTGTTTCCACTGGAAGGGCATTTTCTTTCTCTTGTTTATAGATGGTTACTTTATTGCTTTTTTTATCTTTTGCCAGATAACCTTTGATATATCTTTCTTCTTTTAAAACTCCCTCCACAAGACAGAGGTAATATTTATGAAGTTCCCTGGACTTGAACATCCCTGAAAGTTCCTGCAGACCGGAAAGGCTTTTGCCTGCCGCTATAAGTCCGCTGGTATTGCGGTCAAGGCGGTTGCATACGGAAGGACGAAAGGTTCTCAGATCATTCTCTGTAAGAGAGCCATTTTTCAGAAGATAGCCAGTCAGATATTCTACCAGTGAAGGGGTTCCGTCATCAGCAGGCTGAGAAAGCATTCCTGCCGGTTTGTTGATCAACAGGATATTTTCATCCTCGTAAATGATATCCAGAGCATAATGTGCCCGTGGAGCAGAATCATTTCCGCTGAATTTTTCAAATGTTTCATCACTTAAAAACAGTTTCACATGATCTCCTGAAAACAGCTTTTCATTCCCGGTGGCTTTTTTTCCATTGAGCGTGATATTTTTTTTCCTCATCATTTTGTAGAAAAAGCTCTTTGGAGCTTCACGGAGAAGCTTGGCCAGATATTTGTCAAAACGCTGTCCGGCCTCGTTTTCGTTAATGATAAATTCTTTCATTATATAATGCTCCTACAGACAGATTGCCAGGATCGTATGTTTGATCAGTTCTTCCCTGGAAAGATCCGGGTATCGCTCATCCGGCGTGAATTTAATCCCGTTTCTTAAAGATTCTTTGTGCTCATTCATGGAATCCAGACGTTCCAGATAGGGTTTCAGGTCCCTCAGGATCTTTACATCTACTTTATATCCGTTTTTACGGATGATTTTCTGTGACTGCTCTGCAAGGTAGGCGATATCTGCTTTTGGATCACTGGTATAACCCACTACTGTATTTCCGCACACGGCAACAGCATCCAGATAACCGCTTTTCTCATAAAAAGTCATGTACATTTCATAGGACATGACCAGGTCACCGGCATGCTTGCGGATCTCTTTATAGAGCTTTTCATCCATAGGATGACGTAACAGGATCATGATCAGGCTTACCATGGATTTACATCCTGGCAGACAGCCTACTACGGTCAGAACCGTCCAGACTGTCATTCTTGTTCCGTTGACGGCCCACGCCACAAAGAAAATGAGCAGTGGAAGCGAAAATAATCCTGCGGTGATCAGGAGTCTTCGTTTTTTTTCGCTGTTAAAATAACCGAAATCACCTTTTTTTGTTTTTCTTTTTCTGGTATCTTTCATGTGCCGAACTCCTTGTCTGTGTTTTTTTGGCTTTTTTATGAAGCTCTCTGGGACGGATCAGACATTTCGGTCCAAAGCCGACCAGATCCATACGTCCGGTCATCTTAAGTCCTTCCAGGACCAGTTCGCGATTTTCCGGATTTTTATACTGCATCAGTGCTCGCTGTATTGCTTTTTCATGTGGATTTTTCGGCACATATACCTTTTCGCCTGTCAGCGGATGGATTCCTGTGTAATACATACAGGTAGAAAGTGTTGATGGCGTTGGATAAAAATCCTGAACCTGCTCCGGCGTAAATCCAAGATCACGGACGTATTCCGCAAGTTTCACGGCTTCCTTCATTGTACACCCGGGATGGGACGACATGAAATACGGAACGGCATATTGCTGCTTACCAGTCCGCGCATTTGCTTTTTCATATTCCTTCAGAAAGCCCTCATAAACCTCGTGCCTGGGCTTGCCCATAAACTTCAGGACTTCATCGGAAACATGCTCCGGTGCTACTCGCAGCTGACCGCTGACGTGATATTTCACAAGTTCATTAAGAAAAGTTTTATCCGGGTCTGCCATCAGATAATCAAACCGAATACCGGAACGGACAAAAACTTTTTTAACTTTGGGGATATTCCTGACCTTTCTGAGAAGCTGAAGATAATCCTTGTGGTCTACCGTCAGATTCTTACACGGAGAAGGAAACAGGCACTGTCGCTCCTTGCAGACTCCTTTTGTCAGCTGCTTTTTGCAGGAAGGATAACGAAAATCAGCCGTAGGGCCTCCTACATCATGGATATAGCCTTTAAAATCTGGATCCTCCGTCATCTTTTCAGCTTCTTTCAGAATGGAATCGTGACTTCTTGTCTGAAGGATACGGCCCTGATGAAAGGTCAGCGCACAGAAATTACAGCTTCCAAAGCATCCTCTGTTGCTGGTCAGACTGAATTTGATCTCTTTCAGTGCCGGGATCCCGCCTTCTTTCTGGTACATGGGATGATATCGTCCTGTATAAGGCAGATCGTAAACATCGTCCATTTCCATCTGCGTCAGAGGCTGAGATGGTGGATTCTGTATCACATATCCACGGTTCCCATAAGATTCTGCCAGAGGCTTTGCTGTAAATGGATCCGTGTTTCGGTACTGAATGGCAAAGCTGTCCGCGTAAGCTTTTTTATCGGTCTGTACCTGTTCAAATGACGGAAGGACCACCGGATCGTAAACCCTGCTGATATCGTGGCTTTTAAAAACCGTCCCTGCCACATATGTGATCTCCTGGACCGGAATCCCGCTTTGCAGGGCTTCTGCGAGCTCCAGGATGGAATGTTCCCCCATTCCATAAGAGATCAGATCCGCACCGGAATCGATCAGAATACTGTGTTTGACCTTATTTTCCCAATAATCGTAATGTGCCATTCTTCGAAGGCTGGCTTCGATCCCGCCAAGAATGATAGGCGTATGTTTATAGGTCTGCCGGATCAGATTGCTGTATACAACAGAAGCCCTGTCCGGTCTTAATCCCATTTTTCCTCCCGGAGAATAGGCATCTGTGCTTCGGTGCTTTTTGGAAACCGTATAATGATTCACCATGGAATCCATGTTTCCTGCTGTAACGAGAAAACCCAGGCGCGGTTCCCCGAACACCTGGATGCTCTCCTTCTTTCGCCAGTCAGGCTGAGGGATCATGCCTACACGATATCCTCTGCTTTCCAGAAGACGTCCAATGATCGCAGATCCAAAAGACGGATGATCCACATAGGCATCTCCTGTCACGTAGACAAAATCCAACTCATCCCAGCCTCTTGACTTCATATCTTCTCTTGTAACTGGTAAAAAATCCTGCATTTATAATTCCTCGTATGTATGTGTATTAGTACTGTCTGCCCTGTGTTCATATGCTGTGATGGACTGCCTGGGCACGATAACCCTCTGCAATGATATCCAGCTGCCTGTGGAAGCGTTCCAGCTGACGCAGATCCTTGGTTTTGAATACCCGCAGGAACTCATCCTGTATTTTGCTGACTTCCCGTTCACTGGAAACACGGTAGAGATTTTCAATATTATTCAGAATATCCTTTACAAGATTGGACTGCATCTGAGATGAATTCTGGGCATCCATGATCTCATTGCGCACAGAAGACATTTCATGATCCAGCGAAATGATCGCATCGGATGCTTTACTAAGACGTTCTGCTACATGAGGAGGCATATCACCTTTGTATTTATACTGAAGGGAATGTTCGATCGTTGCCCAGAAATTCATTGCCATGGTACGGATCTGTATTTCTACCTGAAGCCGTTTCGGCCCATGAATAGTCTCCACTGTATAATAAAGGATCATGTGATAACTCCGGTAACCGCTCTGCTTGATATGCGTCAGATAGTTCTTTTCACTTTTGACTTCCATATCTGTTCTTTTTCGGATGATCGCAGCAACGGTATCGATATCTTCTTCAAACTGACATATGATCCGTACTCCTGCCAGATCTTCCATTTCTGTTTCCAGCTGTTCGATCGGGATATCTTTACGCTGCATTTTCTCCAGGATACTGGAAACGCTTTTTACTCTTCCACTGACTTGTTCAATGGGAGAATAACGATCATTTTCGTGATACTCTTCTATCATATGTTTAAACTTGACTGTCAGTTCTTTGACAGCCAGCTCGTAAGGGCACAAAATACTTCGCCATAACTGTATTTCCATGTTGCTCGCTCCTTATCATCTGCCGCCAGTCTCTTTTTGGTTTTGGTGACAGCGGCATACATTTTTTATTATAACATATGTTTTGAAAAAAAAGGGATTGTTTATCAATTTTTTATTAAAAAAATATAGAATTATTTTCCTTTTTGTGTGATGCATCCACAAATCTATATATATGTATAATTCTGTATTTTATGAATATTTTTTATCAGGGCATAAAAATACCCTGGAGAAACCTTACGTCTCTCCAGGGTAAAAGTTCGAACATACTCCGAACAGGATCAGTCTTTCAGATTTTTGAGAACCTGTACAAGATAGTTCCATACTCTTTCTGTGGAAGCAATGCTGAGAACCTCCTCGGATGTATGGATATCCTTCATATCCGGTCCAAGGGATACACAGTCCAGTCCTTCCATTTTTTTATAGAAAAGCCCGCATTCAAGGCCTGCGTGGATCGCTACGACTTCAGGCTTATGTCCGTACATTTCCTCAAAAACTGCAACCATTTTATCTCGTAATGGAGATTCCTTTCTGTACTCCCATGCCGGGTATGCACCCTGTACTTCATAGTCACCACCAAGAAATTCTGTGAGATATTCAATCTTATCAGATAGTGCACTGCATGCAGCGTCTACAGAGCTTCTTACACTGGAACTTGCAAAAAGCTCGTCCCTATCCAGACGGAGGATACCGATATTGCTGGAGGTTTCCACCAGGCCTTTGATGGTTCCGCTCATTTTCTGGATTCCGAATGGTACATTCTGCAGATAAAATACGATCTTTTCCTGACTTGTAGGATGAAGAACCTCTGCTGTTGCAGTACCCTTTTCTGTTATTTCAAAAGTAATGTTTTCGTCAGAACCAGTATATTCTTCACGGAGCTGCTCCTGGAGCTCTTTTGCGTAAGCTTTTACCTCAGCAACGGAATCCGTAAGAAATTCTGCGGTGCACTCTCTTGTAATGGCATTGTCTTTCTGTCCGCCTGTAAGAGAAATAAGGGCATATTCCGCTTTTTTCTTAAGTCCGTAAAGAAACCGTCCCATAAGTTTATTGGCATTCGCTCTGTTCTTGTCAATCTCGGCACCGGAATGTCCGCCCATAAGTCCACAGACTTTGACCTGTACCTTTTCTCCTTCTCCTTCTACGCGCTGGACAGGGATATGGCTGATACCGGAAAGACCGCCGGCACAGCTGATCCAGAGACTTCCCTCCGCTTCAGAATCCAGATTGATAAATCTTCTTCCCTTCAGCACGCTGCAGTCCAGACCGACTGCACCAAGAAGACCAATCTCCTCATCAACCGTGAGCAGTACTTCAAGAGGAGGGTGTGGAATATCTGTACTGTCAAGAAGGGCAAGGCCATAAGCAACTGCAATACCATCATCACCGCCAAGCGTTGTTCCGTTGGCTGTGATATAACCATCTTTTACAGAGATGTTCAAACCATCTTTTGTAAAATCATGATCTACATCCGGTCGTTTTTCACATACCATGTCCATGTGGCCCTGGATGATCACTGTGGGAGAATTCTCATATCCTGGTGTGCCTGGCTTGTAGATCACTACATTATTCAGCTCATCCTGTACATATCTGAATCCATGATCCTTCGCGAATTCCACAAGGAAATCACTGATCTGTTTTGTATTTCTGGAACCATGAGGAATCTTGCAGATTTCTTCAAAATAATGAAAAACTCTCTTTGGTTCACAATTTTCTAATACTGGCATAAATTCTGCCTCCTTCTGCTTCATAAATTCATTTGTCTTTTATAATAATCATATACTGTAAAAAAAGCAAGGACCTGTTTTTATGAAACGAAAAATAATCATATTTTTCTATATCTGCCTGTTGTTTTTTCTGCTTTTTCACCCAAAAGAAGCTCTTACCGGAGTAAAAAATGGACTTGGATTGTGGTTGAATATCATGATTCCCACTCTGCTGCCATTTCTGATCCTGACAGGAGCATTATTAAAAACTGGAAATATCCGGAAGCTTCTGAAACCATCTGCTTTCTTCTGGAAAACGTTTTTCGGGCTTTCACCTGCTGGAGCCTATGTTCTGATCCTGGGTCTGTTATGCGGATATCCTATGGGAGCCAAACTGGCACATGATCTGTACATAGACCAGCAGATTTCCCGCAGAGAAGGGGAATATCTTCTTACGTTCAGCTGCAATGCAAGTCCCGCATTTATCATTTCCTATCTTTCCGGGATACTCTTGAAAAATAAGATATCAGCAGTACAGATGATCCTCACTTTTCTGGCGGCAGATCTCTTTTGTATGCTGTTTTTTCGTTTCGTTGTATATCGTGGGCATACCGTGGACTCTGTCTGCGTAAACAAGATAAAAAAAGAGACATACCAACAGGACTCCATAGGAGTCATCCTGGATGTCTCGATCATGGACGGATTTGAAACCATCACACGTCTCGGGGGCTATATTCTCCTCTTCTCACTGATACTCGCCAGTATCAGCTTTTACTGGCCATTTCATGCACAAAGCTGTATGCTGTTCACAGCACCACTGGAACTAACTACCGGGCTGAAACAGATTGCCGGCGCACCACTGCCATGGAAAAGCAGATACCTTGCTTCTATGCTCCTGACTTCTTTTGGTGGCTTTTGCGTCATGGTTCAGACAAAAAGCGTATTGGAAAACAGTTTGTCACTGATCCCCTACGCTATTTCAAAATGTCTGAACGCCAGTGCGATATTCCTGATCCTAGTTTTCTCCGATATCGTCTAACAGATCTTCGTCTTCTTTTGTTATAGAAGAACTGTCATCATCCTGGAAGGTATTGGAGATTGCCGCTGCCTGAGCAGTCTGTGGTGCAAGCTCCTGACGATTATGATTAACAACCTCAAGGCAGCTCTGCAGAGCATCAATAAATGCTTTGTATTTACCACCGGCATCTTCAAGTGTCTGATTCAGGACAGAACCGATATTAGCCATCATATCATCTGTGTATGTGATCGCACTGAGACGAATGCTGTTTGCATCCTGTGTTGCAGAATCAAGAATCTCCTGAGCCTGCTTGTTTGCAGCATTTATGGTCTCATTTGCCTGTGCATATGCTTTCTGCATGATCTCATGCTGTGTAACAAGTTCCTGAGCTTTGGCCTGAGCATCTGCGATCAGACTGTCAGCTTTAGCCTGAGCATCCTCAAGGATCGCATCCTTATTGCTGATGATCTTCTGATAACGTTTGATCTCATCCGGAGTTTTCAGACGAAGTTCACGTAAATACTCCTCAATCTCTTCTTTGTTCACTACGATCTTGGTAGTGGAAAGAGGCTGGAATTTACAGCTGTCCACATACTCTTCAATCTCCTGAATAATCTGTTCAATTCTGCTGCTCATAATACACTCTCCTTATTTCTCTGTTTCTCTTTTTTTCAATTTCTCTTCGACTGCATCCGTAATCTCACGTGGAGCGAATTTGCTCAGATCTCCTCCGAAATTAGCAACTTCTTTCATGATCGTGGAGCTTAAGTATGCATATTCCAGACTGGTTGTAAGAAAAACGGTGTCCACATCCGGTGCCAGAACACGATTAGTCTGGGCCATCTGCAGTTCATATTCAAAATCCGTGACAGCACGAAGCCCTCGAACAATCACCTGGGCATGGTTTTCCCTGGCAAAGTTCACTGACAGGCCCTCGAATGCTTTCACCTCCACATTCGGGATATCTTTTGTCGCCTTTGTTAGTATCTTAACACGTTCTTCTACAGAAAACAACGGACTTTTTGCAGAATTATGCAAAACTCCCACTATAACCCGGTCAAATGAAATGCTTGCCCGCTTAATGATGTCAAGATGGCCATAGGTTGCCGGGTCAAAGCTTCCCGGGTATACTGCTGTTATCATATGTCTGTCTCTCTTTCATTTTTTTAGGAAAACATGCTTGTTGGTTTTATATTCCTTGGAACGTACCAGATGATATCCAAGGTCCTCTACATAAGAAAAATCCGTATGTAGATCTTCCTCCACAACGATCAGCGTGTTTTCATCTGCAAGAGTGCTGTCAGCCAGATACTCAAGGACTGGTTGTTCCAGATGCTGTTCGTATGGTGCATCCATAAAAATACAGTCAAATGGTTCTCCGCCTTCCAGTGAACGCAGTGCCTGAAGCACATCCATGTTCAGCAGTTTACCACCATCCGTGAGTTTTGTAAATGAAAGATTTTCGCGGATGCAAGTGCATGCTTTGGGATTTTTTTCCACAAATACGGCATACTCGGCTCCACGGCTCAGAGCTTCAATACCGATCGCTCCGCTTCCGGAAAACAGATCCAGAAACCGACAACCCGGTATTTCAGGCTGGAGAATGTTAAAAAGAGTTTCCTTAATACGGTCTGTTGTTGGTCGTGTCTCATTTCCGGGAATGGTTTTTAAGTTTAATCTACGTGCTTTTCCTGCTATGACTCTCATTTCAGATTTAATCTCCAATCCAGATCACCGCGGGCCAGTCCAAGGATCAGAAGTTCCGCAGTGGCAATATTTGTAGCAACCGGAATGTTGTACTGGTCGCAGCGTTTGACAATGCTCATGATATCCGGCTCTACCGGGTCCATCATGACAGGGTTATAAAACAGGATCACCATATCCAGATCCTGACGCTCTACCATCTCCATAAACTGCTTGTCTCCGCCTATACTTCCGGCAAGAAACTTGTGAACGTGAAGACTGGTTGCTTCCTCAATTCTTCTTCCTGTTGTTCCGGTTGCATATACTTCATGTTTGGCAAGGATATTCTTGTATGCAATACAGAAGTCTTCAATCAGAACTTTCTTACTGTTATGCGCAATAATTCCTAAATTCATAATTCACCTCTCCATTCTGCCCTTGGGTTACATCCCTTTTTCCCCTTTATATAGGTAAAATCATATAACTCTGTAACTGATTCTAGCATAACGCCCAAAAAAGTGCAATTTAATTCATGTAAATTCATGAAAAATTAATATTTTCCCCGGCGTTACTCCATATACTCTATTCTTCCCAGCTGTTTCCTGTAGTATAATCAATTTCAATTCCCGGCTGTATGTTATAAACAAAAACATGGAAAAATATCTTCTGGTCTTTAACGGATTCGGCTTCCATTTCCACACCCCGGGCTACCAGTTCATCTCCCTTAAAAAACGGAGTTACACGATACATGCAGGGATTTCCTGTACTGTGCACGTAATCTGCAACCTCATTTTCAAAAGGAAGCATTCCCGTCACATTGAGATATCTGGTTCCTGTGATAAGATTTTTCCTGTTTGCATTCTCTCCAGTCAGCTGATATCCGATAAGATGGCAGCGATTATACAGATACCTGCCATCTACATTTTCATATTTTACAGTATGCCATCCTGTAGGCTTCACCATTCCGATTGCTCCTCGCTCTTCATCAGGCATCAGCTCCGGTGTGATCTTGGATTCTGCATAACCACAGCGCCCCAGGGAATCTAGTTCACTATAAAATTCGTATGCAGGTCCTGCGCTTTTTTCATCAGAAAAAGAGGGTATATTTCCATTGATCTCCACATATGGACTGCCGCTGTATTCCGGAATCTGATCCAGAGAAACAGATTCTGTCTGCCCTCCTGTCTTCGTCTGAGATTGTTTCAGTAATCCTGTCACTGCATCGGAAGCGGATTCCGAAACATCTTCCCAGAGGATCTGCGCATTTTCTTCTATATATGTAAGAAATACCTGTCCGAAGATCCGGCTTTGATCTTTTACCTCTTTCAGGCTCCGCGGCGGCATCCAGCCATTACATACTGCAAGGATGACACATAGGATAATGGCTGTGAGTATTTTTCGCCTGGGCTGTTTTTTTCGTTTATATTTTCGCTTGTATGTAGGATAACGCTTCTTTTTCACGGGCTCCCCTTACTTTTTTGTCTGACAGATATTATATGTGATGCGGAGATTATTATAACCGCAATTCTAGTCAAAAAGCAACCATACATTCGCTTTTTTACTGCGGTATAATTTATGAACGGAAATATTTTTATATGTTAAATTTCCTTTAACTGCCAGTGTATTATTTTATGGTTTTCACATACTAGCAATGTAACAGTAAACCAAATAACAACCAAGGAGGAAATGAATTATGCCAAGTAACACTTCTTCTAACAAAGCAGTTGTACCGGAAGCAAAGGGCGCACTTGACCGTTTCAAATATGAGGTAGCAAACGAGCTGGGTGTTCCGCTTACAGACGGATACAACGGAAACCTGACTTCCAAACAGAACGGATCCGTAGGTGGATATATGGTCAAAAAAAAGTATTCAGAACAGCCCTGTTTATCCCGCTCGATTATTGACTTTTTTTTTACATCTCCGGTCTTTAAAAAGAACAAAATTTCGCACTCCTGCGGGCGCTTTGGGTTTATTACTATTTTGTCCAAAAATTCTCCCAGAACCGTTTTGGTAATATCTTCTGGGCCAACTCCTTGCAAATCATTTAATATCTTTCCGATTTCTTTTAATTTCAAATGGGAATCTTTATTGGCTTCTTCTTTTGATTCCAGTTCGGAAAGTTTATTGTTTATGCTTTCAATTTCATCCTTGAATTTTTCACTTTTTTCAATGTATTCAGAGTTTGTTATGATTCCATCCAGATTCAGGTCAAGAAGCTTGTCTTTCTTTTTCTCTAGCTGAAGAATCATATTTTTAAGCCGGTTTATCTCAGCCCCATCGTTGCTAAAGTCTATGTTCTTTTCGACCAAACTTATATATTTTTCAATAGCTGTTTGGATATCCCCAGATTTGTTGATAAGGTCTGCAAGCATTATTCTTAATTCTTTCTCATGTATTCCGAAAGAATTGCAGCTCTGCGCTCCGTTTTTTATGCGATAACTGCATACCCATCTTACATCTTCACGTCCTCTTGAAGTGCGTTGTTTCATCCAATACGGCGCTCCATCATTACCGCAAAAGATATACCCGGTAAACAAATTGTTTTGTTTGAAAGACGTTCTGTGGGATTTGATTGCATCGCTCCGTGTTTGCATAATGACATTTGCCTTATTCCATACAGATTCATCTACAATCTGCGGAACATGGTTCCCGTCGTCTTTGTACATTGTCCATTCGTCCTCTGGCAAAAACTCTTGCTTTTTAGTGAACATATCGACAACTTTTACTTTACCACCGCAATAATAACCCTTGTATTTCGGATTCTTGATTATCTTCTTGATATTATCTCGGCTGAGTTTTCCGCCTTTATAATTTCGATATCCTTTTTTGTACAGGTATTTCTCAATAGTGGATGTAGACCATTCTCCTGTAGAATATTTTTCAAATATCTCTTTTACCATTGGAGCTGTTTTGGGATCAATTGTAAGTTTTCCGTCTTTTTTGATGTATCCGTATATTCGAGCACCGAGAACTACACCATTTTTTATTGACTGTGCATGTCCGAATTTTATTCGATTGGAGAGTTTCCTTGATTCATCTTGGGCAATTCCGGACATTATGGTAAGTCGTAACTCACTATCTTCGTCAATCGTATTGATGTTGTCGTTTTGAAACCATACACACACACCATACATCAGTAATTCTCTTGTATATTTTATGCTGTCTAGCGTATTTCTCGCAAACCTGGTAATTTCTTTCGTTACAATCATATCAATCTTCCCAGTTTTGGCATCTGCCATCATGCGTTGAAATTCGTCCCTTTTCTCAGTTCTTATTCCCGATATTCCGTTGTCAATGTACGCACCAACAAACACCCAGTTTTTATTTTGTGCAATGAAGTTTCTGTAATATTCATCCTGGTGATGTATAGAAACCTGTTGGTCTTCTGATTCTGTGCTTACCCTTGCATAAAAAGCCACTTTTAATTTCAAATCAAAAATGCTGCAAGTTTTCAGTATTTCTCTAGTACGATAAACGTTCATGCCCCGTTCTCCCTTCTAGTCGGAAGAGCAGAGATAAGATTATTATACCTTCAATCTCATCTCCGCTCAATAGTTTGGTTTAATTTTCAGAAAGAATCTCAATATCAATTTTTTCTTTCATTTCTCTGCTGATCAGGCCCTGAAGGTATATGTGTTCGTTCAATGCCAACAATAACGCTTTGTTCATGTCGCACTCCTTTCTTTGATGAAAAGGTTCAAAATCCTTTTAAAATATTACAGGTATATATTTCTACGCAAACTTACGTAAAATGGATTCTAGCGTTTTTTAGTCAATCAATTACTTTAGTTTACAAAAAATCAAATATATCCATTTGTCCTTTGATTTCATCTTCCTTTTCATCTGTGAAAAATTTGCAAGCAATGTAGTTTGGTTTCCAATCCACATCTCCATTGTAGTTCAGACACCTCGGATGCTTTCCAGGCCGGTACCGTAAACATTCATCGCATCTGTGATACGGATTTGTTCCACCGGAATCTTTGTACATTGCGCTTATCTTAATCATATGGGTCACCCTCTTCAAATATGCTGAATTTTCTCAAAAGCTCCACGTCGTCTTTATCTAATTGTATTTCGCATTGTTCATTGAGCCTGCGTGCCAATTGACCAATAGTCGGATTTCCTTTGTTAGCCTGGTGAATATATTCATTTCCTTTTCTGACAACTGTCATTATTTCTTCTTGACCAAATTCATATGTATCGTGTAATGCCAAAAGAAAAGTTATGCTGTTCTCGATGTTAGCCCAGTTTTGACCATCTTCAAAACCTTTTTCACATCCGTCTTTATAACTTTTCTCACGTTCTTCCGCCCTTGCATTTTCCACAACTCCGTTCAAGGCACTCACAGTTCTACTGATCCCGTCTTCCTTGCCTTTCTGGTACGCTTTTTCAATCTCTTCATTTCTGGCTGCCAAAACTTTTTCTCTGGACTCGTCAAACATCCGCTGCATTCTTTCAATCTTTGCAGCTGAATAAGGCATAGTTACCGGTTTCCCTGTGAATTTTCTTTTTAACACCACGCTGTTCATTTTCCGCCTCCCATAATCCCTGCTATCATTTGTTGTTTCATCGTTTCTGCTATGTGTTCCCGGACAGATTCTTCCGGAAATGGGATCTCAAGTGACCGCTCCAGAATCCGGTTGGTGATACGTTCATCATAATTTAGTCGAGAAATACAGTAATTACTTGTGAAAATCGTGATTTTTCGGCTTGTATAGCGTCCGTCGATAATTTCATAATATTTTTCATTTACCCAGTCCTTTTCGGTTTCTGTGCCGAAATCATCAATGATTAGAATATCTGCTCTGGCAAGTTCATCAATCAACTGTTCTTCCGTTTTATCCGGACTGTATCTTTTCCCCCATGTGGACTTGATCTCGTCAAGGATTTTCATAGACGTTGAAAATTTTACCTGTTTCTGATGTTTTTCAATCAGTTCATTCGCCAGGCTGCATACCATTCGGGTTTTTCCAGAACCTTTCGTGCTAGAGTAAAAATATAGTCCAATTCCCTGTTTTTGCATATCGCTGATATTTTCCATCCAGTAGTGAACAGCTTTCGCAGCCTGTCTTATTGTTTCCTGGCTCTCCGGCAGCTGATATACTGCCGACCGAAAATTATTAAACATTGCATCCTTGTAGATACCCGGAATTTCTGCAAATTTAAGCTGATTTCTATGAATCGTTTTTTTGCGGATACCACAGGAACACTCCTGACAGTACGGAACTCCATATTGATCACGGCTCCAGACCCATCCGGAATCATCACATAAATGGCAATGTGTCTGAGTCTCCGTCATCGCTGAGTGTTCCGAACGGGATAAGTGGCTCGACTTTTCTTTGAGTTTTTGCACCAGATCCATGTTTTCTGTCCCCATTGTAGTTACCCTCCAAAACCTTTAAGAAGTTATTTGGTTTTACAAACCAGTCAAAAGTAATCATCCAGCCATTTTTGTTTTCGCCTCTCAGGAAATCGCTGTGGCGAATGTTGTCCATAGCATTTAAGAGATCGTCCATGCCATACTCTCTTATTCGCCCTTTAAGCATCTGGCATCTTTTTGATGCTGGTTTGATATCCCTGATAGGAGCAATGCCAACATCCTGTAATTTGTTCCATTCCTCAACAACACGTTGGACATCTGTCTGACGAATAGTATCTTTAGATACTATTAAATTATTATCTTTTTCTTTATCTTTATCTAATTCTATATCTAAACCTTTATCTATATCTGAGAGCGTCTTTGTTGCGTCTTTGTTGCGTCTTTGTTGCGTCTGCCGTCCTGATCGTTCTATTAGCCGAGTATCATCAATCGGATTCCCGCCCGTCAAAGAGTAACTACCATTGTCCTTTAAAAGCAGCATTTTCTTTTCGTCAGTATATGACGTTTCAGCATACCGATCTCTTGACAAAGTGTTGTGCATTCTCCAATGCTTAATTACAATCACACCGTCCTCAAATGTAAGAACAAACCTTTTTGCAATCAATAATCGCAGGTCATCTTCACTTGCTCCTATGATTTTCATTATTCTTTTTGTATTTCCAATGAATCCATCATCGTCAGCTCTCATGTTAAGATGAAAATATAAGCACTGAGTTGACAACGGCATCTCCAGGAATGCATCACTGTCAACGATTTTCATTGTAAACATTCGTTTCTGTGCCAATTCTAAAATTCCTTTCTCCAATTCCTGGTTTTTCAAAAGTGTTTATTTTAATTTAACTTCAATTCCATTGATTTTCAGTTCTCCATTTACCGGAATTACAAGAGTTGGAACGCCGTTTATTTCTTTCAGCTCAATCAGAGCAATTTTATCTGGCTGGATGCAGATTGTTGCATCTGATGTTACAATTTTTGCAGTTTTTGAATTATGAATATTGTCAAGAGCAACAGGCTCATTGCTGAAATACATTTCCCAGTTTTCTTTGAAATCCGACAACTTCTCGTCTGTAACTCCGCAATATCCAAAAATCTGTTCCATTTCATCGCATGACACGGTTACCATCTCCGGGCTGTCTTTCTTCTGTTCTCTTACTTCCTGCAAAGATTCAACCAGACTTCCCGCGAAATTGAATGTTGTATTTCCTTCGAAATTGTCCATGATAAAATCTGAAAAGACATTGATCTCGTTGCCGGGTATACGGGGAATTGGTGCACCAAGAACGTTTTCAATGAAGTCGGGATGAATATTCTTTATGTTTTTGTTGAAATACAAGGTTCCATGAATATCAGTGCTTCTGTCATTGAATACAGGGAATAAGAATCCTGTTTCTGGTCTTGAGACTACCCAATCACGAATTCTGTCTTTGATGTTATTTTCAGCCGCATCATAGCTAAGCCCAGCCTTTGAAAGATTTACTGGACAAATGCTGCACAGAATGTGTTCATAAATTTCTTCTGATGCATCGTGCATTTCGGTTCCATCAGAAGCTTTTCCTGGAATGTCATATACTGCATGAATGAGAACTATGTAGTAATTTTCGTGATAATCGTAATTTTCAATCACTTTGTCGTAGAACTCGTCCAAAAGCTCATCATTTTTAAGCTTACTTGCTCTGAGCCGCATAAGAAATTCCTGTGTTCCACCCTCTTTTTCCTGTGGTAATGGAAAATCAAGGTTCATAAGGTTTTTTCCAAGTCTGCCAGACATGGTTTTCTTGAAAATGTCAAAATACTTAAACATTTCTTCCTCTGGAAGAGACAGGAATGCTTCTTTAATTTTGGTTTTCTTGTTCTTTTCTGCGTCCACATAACAACCACAAATGCGTGTGATTGTGCAATTGGCTGGAGTAAACTGTTTCTTAATTTCTGCGATTTCTTTCTTATTCATTCTTTTCCATCCTTTCTGCTTCTCTCGCTTCTGTCATAGTTTTATTCTTTCCATGAAACTGCCGTTTCAGATTTTCTCGAACATATTTTTATTTATGCACGCTTGACACTTTCTACCTGCAACATTTTTCTGTCCGGACTTACATTCAATACAATTAGCCAACTCAAAATATTCTTTTTCCCATTTCAGAACATTATGGAAATCGAACGAACTATATCCTACGTGGTAATAATCCTCGCCAACTTTCTTGTATTTTAATTCAAAATATGGCTTGTCATCTACGATTCTAAAAATCTGTTCTAATTCCGTTACAATTTCCTTTTCGACTTTAACAGGAATACTTGCTTTTTCCATTTTATTCGCCATCCTTCTTCATCTCCTCCAACTTCTTCTCAGCTTCCTCAGGGGTGAGAAACCATGTTTTTCCGTATTCTACGTCAACGCAAATAACGTTTGGGGCATAAATACTGTCTTTATCGCACTGTACGAACCATCCTCTTTGTGAAAATACAATGCTGTAAACTTTTTGATGATACACTCTGTTATTTGCTTTATATCCATTCAGAACATTTAAATCGTAATTCACTTTGCTCGGAATCTTATAAATATCATCTCCAATCTTACACGGCAGCCTCACAAACAAACCCTGTTCTTCAAGTGTCAATCTCTCCATCTACTTCACCTCTTTTACTTCTTGATATATGATTGCCAAATTAAAATCGCTTCTGATAAATCTCAGCGTCAGTTTATGATTTACAGCATTCCCGAGCTGATCGTAAATCCGGTACATATCCTCTTGGTCAAAGTTTGTACCAAGATATCTGTTAAGGCTTGATATTAGCTGGTCTCTCCATTCACAGTTCCTTTTACACGAACTGTATGGTTCTCCTTTTGCCATTGACCTCGAACACCATTCGAGTAGCTTACAGATGATATCTTCTTTATCAGTACAATTCTTTGCCGTAAAATATACATTTCCTTTTTTTGGAAAGGATTATTTCCCCGCATCTGTTTATGTAGCTTTCAGGGAAGCATTCCATGAGATTAAAAATTTCGTCAGTCATCTACTTCACCTCTTCCATCTGACTTTCTACAGTGTCTGCAAGCAACTTCAAGGACTTAATAAACGAGTCAATCAATGTTCTGTCTGGGTTTTTAGCAAATGCCATGACAAGGTTTATAGCATCTTTGATCTTCTTCTCATATTCAATTACGTCTGATGCTTCTACTAATTCATATCCCAGTGTAAGGCTGGCATTTCTTGTTAGTTCTTTATTGCTATAGAACTTTAATATATCCGGGATCTGCTGTTCTTCAAAAGGATATGGATACACTTCTTTTCCGCCGTACCATCTATATCCTTGTTTCTTTGCTGCTTTCAGAATATTTTCGTACTCTTCATGCGTTCTGACTAATACACATTTATTTGTCAAATCGATCATCTACTTCACCTCCTGCTCAGAAAGTGGCTCGAATCTTTTCTTCTGCTTTACATGTGGATATTTCTTTCTATCCACATCACTCGTAAACATACTTAACGGTCTGCACCATGTCACAAATGGGTCTACAAAGCACTTGTAAATCACCATAATTTCATCTGATTCTGTATGAACAGCAATATCATTTACGATGTAGGTTCTTCCTTTAAAGTGCTTGTATCTTCTCCCTACCATGTTTTCTTTTAACTTTTCTAATGTTTCGACTGATACGTTACTCATTCAACTCCACCACCTTTCACAATTTCATCAATTGTTGCATCTCCTTCTACACAATATTTTTCAAATAAATAATTCTCTAATTGCTCCACAACCTTGTCCACATCAAAAGCTGTCAGCTGATTGTTAACACAATCGACAAATTCTTTCTGGTCAGAACTAATGCTATTTCCAATATCCCATATTTTGATATATTCAATTAAGTCGTCCGCATCAATTAGTCTGCTCATATTTTATTCCTCCCACACTCCCAACAACCGCATTCTCTCATACAGTACAGCGACAGTCTTGCGTCTGTATCCATAAAAGTCCTTCGGGTTCATCGGGATATATCTTTCTTTGCTGATCTTCCTGTAACTTTTCCGGTGTAGGATATTTTCAATAACCATATCCGCTATCACCGTGTTCTTCGGGCAAGCTGACAAGGCGGCACCGGAAAGCAGGCTTCCGTACTCCGCTGGAAAGTCTTTCAGCATCGTATTCAGTTTTTCAATGTCCTCTGCCGGAATACCGTAGTCTTTCAGCTTCTTGTTCCTTGTCAGCATACCATTCTCCTTTCTATTCGGCTGGATGATGCTTGCCGTACATGATCGCCACGCATACAAGACCAGCCACTCCAAATACGGTTCCAAGGGTGAATCCTAATAAGAATGCAATCATGACTCATCCTCCTCAACATAATCTTCGCAATCTTCTGCGTATTCGTAACTGTCCATCATGTCGCACCGATTATCACAACCGCCTTGCTTATCGCAGCAAATGCAGCACGTTGTTTCACCGTCAGGGCATTCGTTTTTGCAATATCCCATTTATTCCTCCTCGCGCATTATTTCTTTTACACATTTTTCACAGTAACAACCTTCAAACCCCTCTATTTTATACAGAAAGCACATCCAATTTGCGTTCCAGATTCCCTTGTCATTGCATCGTTTACAGCTTCCCTGTCCCTCTCCTTGGCATTGTGTTATTTTTACCATGTTCAGCCCTCCTTATACGGTGCTGGAAGTGGTTGCCATGCTGTGACTTTCCAATATGACCTAGCACCAGTTAATTCCCAGCGTTTCAATTTGTTTTGAAATTTTGCGTAGGTTGAACGATGTATTCTTCCGTCCATGCAAGTCACTTGATATGTACCACTTGCTTCCGGCAATCTCTCACTGACTGGAATCCAACCATTTTCTTTCTCGTCATCCATATTTTCGATATAATCCATGATTTTAAGTCCCAACTCGTAAGCTGTTCCCTCGAAAGGTCTTCCATAAGGATTTATTGTCCTTTTTATGTAATCGTATATTTTATGTTTATCGCTCATACTTCCACCTTCGAATCTTCTGGCATCTGAAACAGGATTGATTTTCTTATCTCATTTCCATAGCCTTTTAATACAGCAATTCCATGTGCCACACTTTCTTTTGTATTATAGCTTCCTGTGTATGCTGAGCCCGCCAGCCCATTGCCAACAATTTCACCAGATTTGTATTCCATGTATGCTTCTTGAATCATATCCAGTACTTTGATTGCTTTTTCCTTCGATGAATAAGTCCCAAGCGCATAGCTATCTTTCCAATACATGGTTGCATGTCCCTTACCGTCGCTTAAAATCTCTATAGCAATCGGGCCTTCCATATTAGCTAAAATTTCCTTGTCCTGACTTCTGATTAACATTTTGCACCCTCCTAATATCTATCAAATTCAATGCTATTGTCTGAATAGAATCTGTAAGCATCTTCTCTGATTTTCTTAACTTCACGCATGATAATTTCTTTTGCTTTTTTGACAGCTTTGTCAAAATCTTCTGTTCCGAGATCGTAGTTATCAATGTTCAGTGCCTTGCTGTTGAGAAACAGTGCATCTCCACAGCTAACATATTTGTGGATACTTATTTCTAAAGAATTGTTCTTTAAATTGAAAATACTTCCGGTTTTAGGCTCTTCGTTATACTTAGCATTACTTTTGAATTTCATTGTTATCCTCACTTTCCACATGTAAGCAACTGTCACGCTATTGTGCAGTCCTCCATGGTTTCTAAATAAAATCTTTGATATTCATTTGCGGATTTCTTTCTAAAACAATCATTTCATCTTTAGCTCTCTGATAAAAATTTCTATCAATTTCAAATCCATATGCGCTTCTTCCAAGTTCCATGGCTGCTCTCAATGTGCTGCCACTTCCGCAGCATGGGTCAATCACTACATCGCCAGGATCGGTAAATATTTCGATTAATCTTTTCAGAACGGCTACTAGTTTTTGTGCGGGATGAATTTTAGGAATATCCTTTCCGTCTTTTTCCCACTGAAACCAGTTAAAAACCATCTTTCCAGTACCGCGAATAGTCTTTCCGTTTTCATCCGTCTGTGCTCCATTTCTGAACTTTGGAAGTTTATTTCGGTAAAACACAAGTGCGTATTCTGTAGCCCCTACCACACGCATGTTAGCTTTTAGTACCTGTGGGCTGTAATTTTTAATGAACACAAGCGGTATGTAGTGAACGAATCCATGTTTCGCGGCCGCATTGATCAGCGTTTGTATTTGCTCAAACGAACAAAATACGATCATGCATGGTGCATCTGAACTTCTTCCTCTTGCGCCTGCCTTTTTAGGCTCTTTTCTCAACATTTTTGAACAGAAGTGAAAATATTCATACAGATTGAAATTGAAATCTGAGTTGAAAGCTGCTTTTCCGGCTAATTTACTTTCACCATTCTTATTATCTCCGCCCGTGTACCACATTGGATTACTGCCATAAAAGTTGTTTCCAACATTGTAAGGTACATCCGCAATTACAAGTTGCGCTCTTGGAATTGCATATTTTTTATAATTCTGCATAGAATCACGATAAATTTCACATTTTAAATTCATTTTTTTTCTAAGAAGCCCGGTATACCCTTGCCCCGGCCGGAGGCTGGCTCCTTTCTTTTTTAATTAATTGTTTTTTTGCTTGATTAAATACAACCTCGTTTCACGAGGATAAGTGTTATTCCTTTCTTTTAACCATCTTCATATTTACTCGATTTCATTCAACATCATTCTTAATTTTCCGTAACATGGACAAATCCTTGTGTTATCGAAAATATCTCGCAGCAACACACAATGCGGATAAATCGCATCGACCTCGTAAATGTGTTCCACTTTTTCCTCTCCGCGTTCTGTGTACTTAATGCGATTCCCTTTGCGGATCCCGTACCTTTCTGCCAGATACGCTCTCAATTCTTGAATCGTTATGGCATTATTCCTCATCTGAACATCTACTCTCATTTTTTCTCCTAAAAACCGATTTTATCTTCACCATCGAGGATTTCTTCATCCTCATCGTCAAAATCGAAATCTGGCGTTTCTTCTACATCAGTTACTTTCCATTTCGACATGTTCTTTCCTCGCTCAACCAGTTCTGCCCTCTGCTCTTCTGTCAGTTTTCTCGGGGCTCGTAAATTTGGCACGTATTTTCTCGGAACATGAGCGAAAATCGAGCCATCTTTGTTAATTGCGATAACTTTCACATCTTCCGGGTTTTCTTCTTTCAGTTTAAGTGTTCGATTCTTTAAAGTACTTCCGTTGTACGCCGATACCTCAGCATAATCACTTCCACGTATCCATGCGATACTACATTCATTACAATTCTCTGCCATTATTTTCCCTCCACTTTTAATATTTTTCTTAACTTTGATGTGAGTAAGTCAAACTGCGCAAGCATATCTTTGTCCTTGTGCTTTCTAACAGTGATATCGTCTTCCGAATCATCCAGGTAATATTCACCATTGATAGGCTCTCTGTAGTCTATTTTTGATTTGAAGTCCCACCCGGAAAGGCTGAACATTTCAACAGCTTCTTTCCGGGTAAGCGTATCTACGAACGTCCCATCTAAGGTGTACAGATCGTAAAGCTTCATCCTTCGTTCTTTCTTATCAGCCGGTATTTTCTATGAGAATTGCTCCCCGAAAATTCAATCAGTCCATCATCCGCAAACTGGCGTAAATGCCTCTGGACTGCACTGGGGCTTAAGTCCAATTCCTCAGCTATCGTTTTAATCTGTGGCATTTCGCCTTTGCGTTTTTCGTATTTTACGATGAAATAATAAATATCTTTACGATTCTGCTTGTATTCCTTATGTTTTCTGCTCTTTATTTCACGTATAGTCATTTCTCATAGTTCCTTTCATCAAGCATTTCTTTGAATTTCTCAAAAGCTTTGATTGAAGTTTTATTGTGCTGCTTTTCTGGCTTCAGAGTGATTTGCAAATGCGTATCAATGATGTGCGATAAATCACGGGCCAGAGTTTTCTTGCCTTGTTGGATACCATCACGATATCCTTTTGCCGGTCGGTAATCAGCAATCTTTTCTTTCCCTTCATCCTGTCCACCGCCAGTCTTGTTTTTCACAATCCATCCGGCATCAATGGCTTTCTGGATGTATTCTCGCTCTTTTTCATCAAGCTGCAATACCGGACAGTGAAAGAAATCAATCTTGTAACCACCCTTATTCTCTTCCGAATACAGCCCATGTGCTTTCATGGAGCGGTCAATATGCTGATCGTATCCTGACATGTGTTGTGCCAGTCTGGTAAGAAGTTTTACTGACTGCCCGATATATCCATGAGTTTCAGTCCGCCAGAGTATATATATTCCGGTTCCTTCATCCAGTTTCGGATTTACTTTCAGAAGTTTCTTCTTGTTGCTAGCTTCAATGGCTTTCGCCTGTCTGAATTTCTTGTAATCCAACCGGAGCTACATCCTTTCAAGTTGATCTACGATTTCCTTGCATCCGTCCTGTACGTCTTTTAATGACTGGAATTTACACTCTTCATTTGTACTTTTCCACAAGTCTTTCATTATTGAAAAGTTCCATTTGAAGTCCGGGTCATCTCCAAAATACTGTTTCGCTGTTTCGATATCGTATCCGTCACCAAAATGTGCGCAGTCAAATCCAATCCACCATGTGTCCTCGTCGTCACAGCACTGCAACTTAGATTCAGAATAGGTGATTCCACCATGGCATCTGATTGAATCTAAATTAGCTCCGTGTTTGGCTAACTTATGTGTTTTCGGGATTCCAACATATCCGCACCGGTATGCCCCAGGCATGAATAAGACTACACATGGGTGTCCTTTGTAGGTGAATCTTTTTTCTAAAACTGGTTTCATATAATTACTCCTTTTTATCCGAATGCTACTTGCCCATTATTTTGCATATAAATCATTGGTGTAGCTTTGCGCTCTCCGACTTTCAAATACGGACAATTTGCTTTCACAAGTGCTTCTGCCATAACCGGCACAACACTATTTCCAATTCTTGCTACCTGTTTTGCAATCGGGTAACTTCTCCACTTGTAATCCCGATCAATGATGTAATCTTTTGGAAATCCCTGCATCACCTTTAATTCTTCTGGTTTCAACATTCTTAGAAAGATATCTGATATAATGTATTTCTCTCCATGGATATCAACCAGAACATTTACTAGCCCGAATCTATCTTTTGTGGTGATAGTCCCGAGTGGCTCATTAATCACCTGTCCGCATCCAGTCCCGTAATATTTAACTAGAAAAGCGGATATCACACCGAAGTGACCGGGCGATGTGGTTATCGTATGCAACGGCTCATCGCATCCCTGACCGATTCCGGTCTTGTAATACTTTGTGACAAAAGCTGTCACAAGCCCATATCTATTTGATGTATCAATAGTCTTAATTGGCTCAGTCAGCAATTGTCCTCTGGAATCGCCTTGCCTGGTTTCCCCGTGATATTGAATTATGAATGCTAATGCATCTTTATTTTTCACAATGTAAGGATCTGGATTATCAACGATATATTTTTTGATTCCATTTGCAATGCGTTTCTGTGTCGCTTCTGCCAATGGTTTTGGACGGTCAAAGATGCTTTTGCCTAAGTCTGACCAATCAATGTAGTCTCCACACTGTTCGTATCGTTTCAGACCGTCTATTCCGAAACGATTATGCGTAGGATTTGGCCATACTATCTGTTTTCCATCCCTGCGGAACACTGCATACCAACGTTTTCTTGTAGTCGGCGCTCCATAATCCGCAGCCACCAGTTCCCGGCTGTCAAATTCATAACCGATATTTTCCATTGCTGAAATAAATTTTTGATAATCTTCGCCAATTCTTTCCTTGATCGGATGTCCTTTCTCATCCAATGGTCCCCATTGTTGGATTTCTTCTACATTCTCCATAATGATTACGTCTGGAAGAATTGCTTTTACGTGCTTATATACAGCCCATGGAAGAATGCGAAGCCCCTGTTTTCTCGGCTGCCCGCCTTTAGCTTTTGAATGGCTAGTGCAGTCTGGAGAAGCCCACATCAACGCTACGTGCTGATTTCCGACATATTTCTGTAAATCTACTTTGAAAATATCTTCTGTCAGATGCAGTGTTCCAGGATGATTCGTCTTGTGCATCAGGATAGCGTCGGGATCATGATTGATTGCTATGTCTACTGATCTGCCAAGCGCCATTTCGATTCCGACAGATGCCCCACCACCGCCGGCAAAGCAATCTATAATTAAATCTTCCATCACTATTCCTTAGCTAAACGGCAAATCCGGATCGTAAGCCGGTTCAACAAATGTGTCACTTGCCGGTGCTGACGGTGGAACTGCACCGATGTTTTCAGGCTGGTTGCTTCTACCCTTGCTTTCCACAAACTCATGTGTTTCTACCAGACAGTCATTTGTGTAAATCTTCTTTCCATCAGTGTCCGTATAGTTTCCGGTCTGCCAGCTGCCGATGACTGCAATTTTCATTCCCTTATGCAGGTATTTTTCAGCAAACTCTCCATTTTTACCAAGTGCAACACAATTTATGAAATCTGCTTTACGCTCATTGTCTTTACGATACTGTCTTTCTACCGCAAGAGTGTATCTGGCAATGGTTATGTTGTTAGTTCCGGTACGTATGTCCGGGTCTTTCACTAATCGACCGATCAAAATTACTTTGTTCATGCTATTTCTCCTTATAAGCTTCCGGCATCGGCATCCACGCCGAAACCGTGTATTTTATCTCTCTTCCGACTCCAACATCTGCCCATTCGCCGTTTCCAATGTATCTCAGAGATGTCGGCCATTCAGCACCCTTGATTGTTACCGTGTACTGCGGAAGGTCCTCGATATCAACATCTTCGTCCGGCTCTGGCGGTAACATTAATTCTGTTGGAATCCACGCAGCCACTGGATTATAGGATGCAAAACATTCCTTTGCCTTTTCCAGTGCATCGTTCCATCCTCTGTCGTACAAACTGGATGTTGGAGAAATTTCCTTTTTGATTTTGTCCAGAACATTAATTAAAATCTGCATCCTGTCACTCCTTTTTATCCTCGTAAAAACTCAAGTAATCAAACCACTGGTCTTTGATAAAATGCCCGATGATTTTTACTGAACTTCCCCATCCCTTTGTTGCGACCCGAACATGCTTTCCTTTTAAATCCACAAGATCTTCAACGCCAACTACATCCATAATTCGCATGATTGCTTCCATTCCGGAAGCAGAACCTTTAAATTCTTTGGCTCCCAAATATCCATGTCCAAGAACATATCCGCCGTAAACGACTCCCCATCCGCCACCGTTCAGCGTAAGGTCAAGCGAAAGTACTCCGTGATCTCTGAAATTTAATGATACATTTGTAATTTCAGCGTTTTGAAGCTTATATCCATCCGCCAGTAAAAGTTCTTCTGTCCATTCTTTCAATTTTATTCCTCCTCGTAATCATTACAGTACAGCGATCCGTAATCCCAGGCCAATGTGCAGCAATTACGGAATCTGCATTTGCTACAATCTGTCATTTCCATATTCCCTTCTCCTTTCAAAACGGAAACAAATTCAAATCAACTTCCAAACCGGCTTGTCCAATCTGAACCAGAACATTATCACCGGCAACTTCTTTAACTTCCTTAAGCATTTTTTCAGCATCTGAAGCATCACCACTCAAATGTACCAATGTTATCGTTTTGAGCGATTCTGTGAGGTTTTCCTTAACGAATTGCTTGCAAGTTGACAAAGAACAATGCCCGGTGATCTGGTGCTTCCACTTCGGGTTGTTTCTGTCTATCAGTTCCTCGCAGTAATTACAACCAATAATCAAGTGATTAAGTTCCATTGATTTGAATTTGTACCGGCAATGCTCAAAGTCTGTCAGGTAAAGAAGCTTTCCCATTTCCTCATGTTCCACTAGATACCCGAAGTTCGGACATGGTTCTTTATTTGCAGATGTATGCGGCAGGTTGAACGGAACTACATTGAACGAGCCAATTTTGAAATATTTCTTTTCAGCAACAGTTTTTATAGTTCCGTCCGTTATGCCTAAGTTCTTGATTGTTTCTTTCCCGGTATAAACCGTGATTCCTGCATTCATGATTTCATGAACAGCTTCGGTGTGATCGCCATGTTCATGTGAAAGAAGCACACCGGAAACATTGTTTATCTGGTAGCCAATCCCTCTGAGGATTTTCTTGCACTTGCATCCGCAGTCAAGAAGAACAATCTCGCCTGTACTTGACTGCAAAGCGTAACAGTTTCCTTTTGTACTTCCTGTCGAAATTACTCGCATGAACAAATGGCATCACCTCGCTTTCAATTTTCTTCCACATATCGGGCAGTAATTAATCCTGATGAATGCATTTGATGTATAAAGTCTGTATTCCCCACATTTATATCTGATTTGCGTAAAATTAGTGCATTCTCCATTAAATTCTGTGTAAATCAGATCTTCGTTATCATCTCGGACAGGTCTACAATACTTACATTTCATACTTCATCATCCTTTGGAAATTGGAACACGATGTTTGCTGGTTCGAATTTCATATCTGGGCTATTAACCATGGTTTTGATGATTCCAAAACCTCTTGCAGCCATTTTTATGCATTCCTCGTAATCGTCATCACTCATTTCAACGTTTTGTGTAAGAAACATTCCTGCGTATACTTTATGAAGCACCTTCATTGCTTTCTCGGCTTTTTCCTTTGTTGAATAACTAGCTATGACTGTTCCTTTTTCACCAACTATAGGAACATATGCAAATATAAGGTTTCCTGCTACACTCAATACTGTATTTTCGTATGGGATATCAAGATCTCTTGTCTGACTAATTAATCTCATTTCATTCTCCTTTCAATTTCCAAATTCATACTGTGGCATAATTTAATACAGTTTCCATGAAGCATATGATTCCTACATGCTCCATATTTTTCGTTGAATTTTTCCACTGGCATCTTTTCTTCGTTTACTGCGCGAACCCATCTACGAACCTTTTTCTGAGTATTTCTTTTTCTGTCACCACGTAATTTTCTGATATATTTCCCCTCATCAGTCACGTAATGGTGGAATCCAAGATAACACAGTCCCATTCGGAACGGTACAATTTGCGATTTTGGGTTCAATTCCAATCCAAGGCTTTTAACCATCATTCGAATTGCTTCAAGAATTTCTCTGGCGATGTCTTTTATTTTGCACAACACATAAAAATCATCGTTATATCGTCCATAATATGGATTTCCAAACTCAATCGTTATCATCTGATCTAGCGAATGAAGTAGTAGCAATGCATATTTTAGGTTGACCTGGTTCCCTAATGGCAGTCCTGGATTTCCTGTACTATCAATAAATAAATGATTCAGCCAGATTGTAAAATTATCATCAAAATAGTAGTCCAGTACATCTTTCATTATTTCATGATCTATGCTGTAAAAATATTTATGAATATCACATTTTACAATCCATCCATTTATTCCATTCTTTTCATAGAAATCCAACATCTGCTCCTTTAAACCGTCCATTGCCATATGTTGTCCTTTTCCCTGTTGTCCAGCGGTATTCCATTTAATCAGAATTTTTTCAAGCTTCGGAGTCAGAACATAATCGGAAAAGCATCTCTGCACTACTTTATCCTTAAATGAACATGATTCTATTGTACGTTCTTTTGGCTCGTGGATTTGAAACTTATTATATGGATTTATGGTATACGATTGCCTTTCCAACTGTTCTTTTAGAAGGTGAATGCCTTCAAGAGACAAATTAGAAAACCTTGCAGTGCCTGAGTTAAACTTTTTACCACTTTTAACCTTCTTGTAAGAACGATATAAATTCTCAAAACTTGCCACAATATCTTTATCCATTTAGTTTCTTCCTTTATATTTATCCATTCCGGAAAGGTTATGCATTTACTTGTATCTTTACTGATTTCAGCTTTGCGCTTACTCTGTCTGCCTGTGATCCAGGTTGGGCGAACACCGTTACTGTTGTTGTAGTTATTGCTGTTGATGTTGCCAGAAGGCGAAACAACGGTATTGCAACGCATAACCCAATTTGTTACCTGTTTCTGTCTTTTGTTCTCCATGAAATAGTCATGTACTTTATATCTTTGACCATTTGTGACCATGACTCCATTCCACCGGAGTTGATAATTCCTAATTCATATGAAAGTTCTATAAAGCACATTAACTCATCACAATGAGTAATGACTTTTGTTTGAAGCTCTAATCGTTCTCTTTTATAATCTTTCAGATCAGTTCGGTTGGCTTCAAAAAGCATTTCATATATTTCCAGAGCTTTATTCTGCATTTTATCTACAAGTGAAAATCTGTATTTCTTCGGGTATCGTCTGGCATTACTCGTAACTATTAATGTATGCTTTGCAAGCTGCTTAGCCTTTGTTATTACCTTTAAATCTTCATTTGCCATTAATCATCACTTCCCAATTCAAAGATTGAAGAAGAAAAGATACAAACTGGGCGAACACCGAGACCGCTGCCGTAGCTACAGCTGCAGAAGTAGCCAGAAGGCGAAACAACGGCAAGTGTTGAATTGTAATCATTTACTGGTGTACTCCATGGCGTAATCAACCACCACCATTTCGGCATGTTCGGCAGTAATTTACGATATTTCCGGTACTCATCCACAGTCAAAAGTGAAATCTTATCTTCGCAATGTCCGTATTCTGTCTGACCGTCCAGAGAAAGTAAATCACGATCAAATCCGATAACTGCATCCTCTCCTAATTCGTCCACAATCTTTTTCAAGAATTTAGTGTTTAATTCTTCTCGAAGTTTACTTGAAATCCAGTTATTTGAATCCGAATCAAATGCTCTTTCTTTTCCATCGAATCCATTCAAAACGGCAAAATATCCTTTTTCTGTCTTGTCCAAAATCATCCATTCCATTCCGGCGATTTCTACCGTTTTACCGATTTCCGGTTTTTCCATATGCTGCTTTTTATATTCAGCAAATTCTTTGTTGATCCGGTTTAATTCGTTTTCAAAATATTTCAAATTTTTCTTCATTTTCATTCCTCCACTTTAGATACAAAGAGATTGGATTTTAAGATACAAACTGGGCGAACACCGCTACCGTAGTAGTAGATATTGCTGCAGATGAGGCCAGAAGGCGAAACAACGGCAAGCACATATTTCCATCCTCTTTCCACTGTGCTCCATGTGGAGCAAGTCCAATAGGAATCATCCAATTCATCATTTGGCGTCAGTTCTGTGTATTTACGCGCTTCATCAAACGTCAGTGGTCTAACTTTGCATTTCGTTTCTCCGATTTTCTGTCCATCCACGGTGATCAAATCTACTATGTCAGTTTCGATGTTCTCTTCTCCAAACTCTTCTCCAAAATCTTTCAGAATTTCAGTATCACAGAGTTTCTTCAAGGATGATTTGTTATAGTCAGTTGTATCATCATCAAATTTCACATTCTCTTTCACGAATCCGAGTGAAATGATCTTGGTATATTCTGTGCACTGCTCCAAGACCTTATACTTTCGCTTTCCGGTAGTCTGGAAGATATCTCCCGGATTAAGCTCGGATAATCTCGCCCTGCATGATTTTTCCTGTTTTTCCAGAAGTTCAACCAGTTCCTTTGCTTTCTTTAAAATTTCACTATTGCTCATTTTTAGCACCTCCTTATTTTGCTGTAAGTGAAACCATTAAGTCGAAGAAGTTTGAAATTACCAGCGCAACCAGCATCGGTAAAGTGTTTTTCTTCTTAATGGCGTATACTGCAAGTGCAACGAAGACGATATAAGCAATCACGCATAATACTGTAAATACATCATGTAAACTCATATCACATTTCCTGCTACTAAAAACATATACAAATGTATATGCTAGATGATTCGCTACAATCTCACAATTTGTAGTTACTGCTTCATCGTGTATGCTTTGGTGGTCGCAAGTGACACACTACTCACAAGTTCTTGTACACTCCACAGTCGTAAATTCCCGACTAAGCCATCGGTACATACCTATAAATTCTTTTTTTATTGATTAGATATAGGTTCATCTAAATAGCTTTTCCTTTCTAAAATTTTGTTTTTTTGCCATTTGGTTTTCATGGACTTCTACCATTACTCAATCATTACCATCAAGGTTCTACCCTATAGTTAGCAAGACTGTTTCAACTTGCGCTGGCTTTTCTTTCCTATGATTTCAGTGGTTTTAAGTTACCAACTAATACTATGGATTTTAAGTATCTTTGAGTATATTTACTCACGTTTGATAATATATTTAATTGCTTAAATTTCCTCCTGCTTCATAAAATCTGGAATCTCTGGTTCTTTACCTGCTGCCGGGACCGGTTCTTTCTCTGCTGCCTGGATAACTTCTGCGACTGTCGGCTGCTTCGGCTGTTCTTCGATTGCCATTGACTCTGGGATAAATTCTTCGGTGTTAGCGTTCTGCTCGATATCATATGCAACATCAGATGCAAAAGCGTCATCTTTTGAAACTGTTTCTGTATCATTGTCTGCTTCCTGTACAAAAACATCACCATGAGTGTTGATGATCTGCTTTAAAGCACGATTGACAACAGTTTTCTTCGCCATCTGATCGGTGAATTTCTGGTGTGTACCATTCCCATTTTCATTGTATCCGAACCCCTGCGACCAAGATTGTTTAATCTGTTTGATGTTCATTACTTCCAGATGTTTCGTTCCATCTTCCATCAGCACAACTGCGTATGCTCCAAGGATTTTTTCGTTATCAATGTTCATAAAATCCTGTTCGTGAGAATCCAGAACCTTATTTCCATCTTCAATATGATATTTGAATTTATCTCCCTGGTAGATAATCTCTGCGTGAATGTCTTTCATTCCGTATCTTCTGGCAATCGTAATGTTTCCGAAATATGATCTCTGGAACTGGCACTGACCGGCATAACTAACGAAATACCCCTGCTTCTTCTGCACCGAAAGTCCCAGTGTCGCCATGTTCATAAGACTGTTTGCGATGCTAATCTGGCTACAAGATTCCAGAATTGGTTTGTTATTCCTGTCTTTTGTTTCTTTGAGCACCAAATACGCTCCCATAAGTGCATTGCTGAGATTGTAGTCTTTTGGAAAAGAAAGACCATATTTACATTTTTCTTCAAGCTGTTTTGTCAATCCGTCAATAAACTGATTGTTAATCACAACTGCTGCCTGCTGTTCTCCTACTGTTGCTACCTGTGTTTTGTTTGCCATTTTAATTCTCCTTTTCTTTTCTAATTGCTTTCGCAAATGATTTGCATTTCAAAAACATTAATATCGTTCTAACCGGCATACTTTTTATTGCTTCGATATGTTTGGTTCGTCCTCCAAACATTACCCATTCCTGTTCCAGAAGTGTATTAATATCATCGATTGCTTCGCCCGGAACGAATTTTCTCTTTGATTGCAAATACTGTTTATGTTCGTTTTCCCATACACAATGTTTGCACTCTGGTTTAAATGATGGGGCTCTACGCCCTGTTCTTTCGTCTAAAAAAGAACTCGCACAATATCTACATGGATTTCTTTGAACTGACATTTTGCCCTCCTTTTTAATATCATTAAAACTTACTGCACTCTGCTGTACTCATTCTTATCCAATCTTTTCAGTGCTGTTCCATTGAAATTCGATTTGTAGCCTCGCTTTTCCGTAGCTCCTCGTAACTCAGCCTCTCCATAGCCCTTCAATTCTTATCTACTCAGTACCTTCGCAAAGCGCCTTGCGGCACTGTCATTCCGTTTGCTATGTTTATTTTCTCTTTTCCAATCAGGTCTTAGCTTTGCTTTTCCGTTTCATATCATTTCACTTTCAACTCTTCCCACTTGAAGCGACCTTTGCCTGAATTTCTCCACTGTCCGATACCTCTCAATTCCCCGTAATCAAGCCATTCTCTTACTACAGCTTCATGACTATCGCATAAACATTTAATCGTAAATTCAATCTGACTTCCAGCCGGAATGCTTTCACTGTTTGCCAATGCAATTCTTTCACCCTGTGCTGTCTGTCCTCTTAATGGTCTCTGACAAGTTCCCATTTCACCGTCAAAATGAATCGGAATTTTTCTTTCTTCAACAAAAATCAGACCATCAATTTCTTTCTTATAAGCCTTGATTTTAGATGATCTTGAACCGGTGACTTTTCTGAGCATACCACAAGCATCTTTGAAAAAGCCTTTGATCTGATAATCCCAGTAAATTGGAACACCGTTGTCTCTCGGAAATACTGTCATGGATTTCTCCACAACTTCTTCTACTCCAATAGCTTCCACCTCTTCTTTTCTTGTTGGTGCATCTGGTGCATTTGAAGCAATAAACTTTTCATGAATTTCCGGGTCTGCGCTTGCTGTCCCTAAAATTTCCTCTAAAAATGTTAATCTTACCTTTAATTCTTTCATTTTCTTTTACCTTTCTTTTTTGGTGCTTTTCCTAGCTGTTCGATTCTATGCCGCCGCATTGCTATGTTTCGCCTTGCCCTTGCGTTTCCGTTGCTTATCACAGCTCTGCCCTGCTTCTCCTTTGCGACACCACTCAGTTCCATGCCATTGCCCTACACTTCATCGTTCGTCATTGACTTGCCATTCCTTTGCGATCTCATCAGTGCGCTTCTATTCCACCGCTACGCCTATCGAAGCTCTTCCTTTGCGAATCTGTTCGAATTATTTTTAAATATTTTTCACACTTAACTCCCCGTCCGAAACCTTCAACAGAATCATCTGTGTATCTAATCCTGGAATCCTGTCCGAATTTATGCTTTCGGTATCGTCAACCCAAACCGGAAGTCGTAAGTCGTTCATCTCCTGCAATCCCATCACAAGGTCAATGTCGCAAAGAATCCGGTCGCTATGGTTCAGGCCGTTTGCATAATCAATACCGTTGCAGATCATCCGGCAAGTTTCCAACGGTTCTCCATCCTGCGTGTAGTCAAGGAACTGGAACTGAAAATGTTTGAAGTGCGGATTAATCACTGCTGCCAGTGCCTTATTCTTCTCAATGGAATACTCGGTCAGCTGATCTACTTTCTGCTGAATGTTCGCCTGCTTCTGTGAAAGCTTTTTCTGCTCTTCCTGCAACGCTTCAAGGTTATTAGCTTTTTCCTCAAGCCTTGAGGTCTGAGTTTTGATCTTAGCTTCAATATCTCTGAGTTTTACTTCCAGAGAATGACGGTTGTTGCTTAATAAAATCCTGTCATTTTCGCCGTTTCCAATGCCATTGATACTTTCTTCCAGTGCTGAGATTTTGTCGCAAACAGCCTTGTATTCTTCATCGCCAGACATATCCGGTTCTGGAATCGGTTTCTCTGCTTCCTTTTCCGTTTCTGCGATTTCAAGTGCCAGAGATGTGATTTCTTTCTTGGTAGCTTCAATAGCTGCTTCTGCTTCTTTCTTAGTTTCATTCGCTGCTTTTAATCCCTCAGAAGCTTCGTTGCCGTCCTCAGTGATCTGCTCCAGTTTGGTGCGTTTATTTTTCTCAAACTGTTCTTTCTCTCCTAATTTTTTGGATATCCTGGACTGCTTATTAAACTCAAACTTGCGTTTCGCAGTTTCCACCTGTTCTTCTGGAAGCGTCTGTCCGCATGTCGGACAAATAGCTAATGCCGGGTCAAATTCTTCTCCACGGATTGCAGTAAGTTCGGTATCTCCGTCCCACTTCTCTTTTAATGCTTCCGTATATTTCTTTTTAGCCTGTGCCAATGCTGCTTTGTGGCGTTCAATTCCTTTGTTAGCGTGTTCCAAATCCATTTCAGCAAGCCTTAATTTGCTCTCAGCATTTTTCTTGTCGGATTTCAGCGTATATAATAAGGAAGTTATTCTGTCATGGTTTTCTCTGGCTGTTTTACCAGCTTTCTCAACCAGTGCGTCACGTGAACGCTTCAGCCCTGCCAGCTCAATAGAAATCCGGTCGTATTCCATTGAAGCATCGCAGAGTGCTTTTTCCTGCCTCTCATTTTCTTTCAGCAAGTCAATAAGATCGTCCCTCTGCGCCGGAAGTGTTTCATCGCATTCAACCTGTCGGCTCTGCTCTTTTCTGATCTGCTTTGCGATATCATCAACATCTGACTTGGCTTTTCTCAGGTCTCTTCTGCGGGCCTTTAAGATTTCTTCAATAGAATCTCCCTCCACGCCTTCGTTCTTTATCCATTCATATTCCGGATGCTCTGCTCTGAACTGTGATTCACTGAATCCAGCTATTCCTCCCAGCGTTTCCCTTGCTTTTGCTGTTGCTTTCTGGATCTCATTCAAAAACACTCTGGCGTTGCTGCACATGGCAATCGTATCAGGATCGGCAATCCTTCTAAGAATCTCCATATACTCGGTTTTGTTCCGCTTAATTCCGTTGACGTAATATTCAACCGTATTGGATGATTTTCCTTTCTTAGTCTTTTTCTGGACAACATATTCCGTTCCGTCAACGTCAATAACCAGTTCTCTCACTACTGGATCATCAACTTCTTCGCCGTAAACCTTCCGGCGGATATTGTTCGGAAGCGTTCCATCTGCCAGCTTTCCGGTCAGGACATCAAAATATGCATCCATCAGAGAAGTTTTACCCTGTCTGTTTCTCCCGGAAACTTCTGTTCTTTCCGAGAAATCAAATTCTCTTGCTTCAAATTTTTTGTAATTTTCAACACCTAATTTTTTCAAAGTCACCTTTTTCATCTTTGATTTCCTCCATCTCTATTACCGAAACTTCGTATGCCGTTTTTCTAACATAGGAACCATCTGACTGCTTTTTCCAATAATCACGGCTTTGCATACGTCCCTTTAATCTAACTTTTGTACCTACTTTCCATTCAGAAGCTTTCACCGCTAGATCTCTCCATGAAATACAAGAAATGTATTCTGACCGTTTGTAACCATTGATTGCCACGCAAACTTCACAGATTGTCTTTCCTAACGGCGTTTCTCTCAGCACCGGCTTCTTGCAAATGTTTGCAGTCATTTCTACCGTATTCACAAGAAGCGTCCCTTCTGTGCTGACATCGTATGCTTCCAGATACATGTACTTTTTCTCTTGGTGATCCGCTCTGACCCATTTGGAACGGATTCTTCCCGAAACTTTTATCCAATTCCATTCCCGGAACGTACCTTTGAGTCTGTTCGGGATCTCAACAATGATATCGTCCGGTGTTCCGCTGAACCGATCACTTCTGACGACTAGAAAGCTTTTGCCCTTCCTTGGCTTAAATTTGACTTCTGCCGGATCAGTTACGAATCCGGTCAGTGTTGCTTTGTTTAAATCTTGCATTTTTGCTTTCTTTTTCCTTCCTTTTAATGTCGTGTACGAAGTCATTGATTTTTAGCATCACTGCCAGCCCGGCTGTACTCATTAAGATGTAATCCAATGCCAGAATCGTGAGTGCGTCCAAATTAGTCACAGCCCAGCATACTGTAAAGAACACGATTGCCAGACCAGAAACCCCGAACACTGCAAGCCCCTCTAAGTAAGTTCTCATTTTTTTCCTTTCCCCAGCAATCCCATTGCCAGCACTGTAGTCAACAGAGCAATGATTGCCAGATCTTTGTTCCTTGCTTCCTTCTCAAGGTCTTTGATGATCTCAGAAGCAAGTGTTTTGCCAGTTTCCTTAGTGATTTTAGACATTAAAAATGCCCTCCTGTGTTTTTATTTGTCAAATACAGGAAGGTGTGATATAATCAACCTGTATTTAACTTACTCAAGCTAAGTTAGATACGTGCTCCGGTTGGTGTTCCTGCACCGCCGGGGCTGCTTACAACTTAAATGCCTAACATGGCAGCCAGAACGTTTTTGTCGACGTAATCGCTATCTGAAGTATCAAGATAAGCTTCAACAGCTTTCAATCTGCCTGCCAACAGGGCATATTCTTCTTCAATGGTCTCCGGGATAAAATCCACGGAGCTTTCTTTTTCTACAGCCATCAATTTTCTTTCTCCTTTTCACAGTATGGACACGGGGCATTAAGTAACAGGTTGTTCAGCACCGCTTTTACAGATACAAAGCTTTCCTCCATATCACGTAATGCTTCGCACACATCATAATATTTTCTGCTTCCTTCAGTCGTTGTGATGCCGACGCATATCGTGCGATACGTCCCCAACTTTTCACTGCTGAAAGCCTTACATTCAAAGCACACATTTGCTTCTGGAACTGTGTCCTGTGCTTTCCGGCACATTCCGTATAAGGTATCAGCATAAAGGTTAAATTTCTCTGCTTTTGTCATTTGTCCGCTCCCATCCCGGCGTTTACCGCCTTAAAAATCATCTGTTTTGTTTTTTCCTCTCCGAACGCTTTGGAAAAGGAACTGTAGGTACGAGATATGATTTCCGAAAGATCATGGATAACTTCATTTCCCGCACCGTTGATTGATACGTTTCCTTTTTCGCATTTAATCATCTGATTTTTACCTCCTGATTGTTTCTTTAGATGTTTATGAATCTGTGCCAGAAGCATTCAACGAAAAATATCCATCTGGCAAATAGGTTTCTTCTTGATCAAGCATGATAAGGAAATAGGTTTCTTTGATGTTCGTACCATCTTTGAAGCCTTTTCTTCTTTTTGTACAAACTCAACTGGCATTTCCTGTCCTTTGAATTTAATGCTTTCAATTTCTCCGATGCCTTTCTGGTTCACCTGTAACAGTTTTAAATCTGTTGATAAATTTAAGGCATTCAGATCAATTGAAAGAACAGGAACGGAATCACCAACCCCTTGTTTCAATTCAAAGCTTCTCACTCCCTCAAGTTTGTGACCGTCTACAAGGATTTCTGTGAATATTCCTTTTTCGCCGTCTACCTGACGGATTTCAATTTTCGATGCTTTCATACGGCTCCTTTCTATTGTTTTTCTTTTCTTATCTACCTATAATGTATTTACAGGCACCGCCATGCCGAGTAAATGAAAGGAGATAAACGCTTGCTAATTCAAAATGAAAATGACCTGCTTGGTCTTTTGATTCAAAATGCTATCAACGATTTCATGAATCAATACGACCTATTACAGTTATCTGGTCTCGATCACCAGACGTACAACTACTACGTGAAATCTCTTAAATCTCGAAGTCTTGTAAATACTGACTTAGCCAATATATACTTGACTGATTTAGGGAAAAACTCCTATGTTTCCAAGCAAGACAAAGCAAAGAAATCACTTTTTGATTTTTCCAAACTTTCTCTCAAATTCATTATCAAAACATCCCTTGGTATTGGAGTCGCGCTTCTGACTGCTTTCCTTATCTGGCATTTTGGTTGGAATTAATCCAAGCGTTTTGAGTATCAGTAGGATGTTGTAAACCGGAATATCTGGCATCCCTTTCATAAACAGGTTAATCTCGCAGAGGTCTGAATACTGTTCGTCCGTAATGCGGATGCCGATATTCTCTAAATCCTCTTTGAATGTAGAAAACTGTTCTGCCACTGCCTCGCCCTCCCTACATCGTCACCTGTTCGATCACTGGAAGAATTCCGTTCTCTTTCAACGTTTCATAAAGAAAGATTCTTCCTTTCTGTGACCACTTGGTATTCATCTTCACATCCGGTCTGCCATCTGATCTCACAATGTCAACTGTTTTGGAATGCGTATACCCCATTCCGTGATATTTGCTGTATAGCAACCACTGGTCACTTTGCTTATACTGGATTCCCAGATTATGAAGGACTTCATTCATCTTTTTACCGGACATTCCATAATCTTTTGCAATCTGGGTGATTGTTACAAGCCCTGGATTATTCAAGATTTCATCGTAGTAGTCAGCTTTCGGTTTTAATTCTCCGATGATCTGATTTTTCATATTAACTTCTGTTGACAGCGACTTAACAGAGTCTTTCAGCTTCGCAATCGTCCGGTCTGCCATCTTCAATGCTCTGGCAAAAACCTGTTCTGGTGTATTCCATGCTTTTTCGAGGTCTAAAAAATATTGTCTGTACTGCCTGCCTTTTTCCGAACGCTGAATCATGCAAATCTGTTTTGCCATGTCTACGGAAATCTGGTAGTCAGTAATCTCTCTTTCTGCTCCATTATTTACAAGTGTGGAAGTTTTCACGCTTGTAAAATCGTTTCCTTCAGCAAAACCATATGCAGACATTCTTTCGAACCATCTCGAAAATCTATCTGTAATCTCAAGTCCTGCGTGTAAATCTCTTGCTGATACAGTTGGTTCTTCACCACTGTAATTAATAGGTATTAATTCGTTCATTGTTCTCCTTTCTGTGTTATACTTTAATAAAAAAAAACGGAGGGTTAATTATGCCAAACACTATTATTAAATTTGTTGTAGAAAATAAGTCTTTGCTTACAACCGTTATTGCGATCGCAGGATTTGTTCTTTCTCTATTTCAATTCATTCATTCACTTTGGAGTAAACGAACAAATATTTCTGTTTCATTGGAAACACTGTGCACTTTAAATGTAGAAAACAAAAAGTCTATCAAACTAGGTTTAATCTTTCAGAACAATTCATCTTCTCCTATAATTATTACCAAAGTTTCTTTACTTTTGAATCATCGTGCTTCGTATTCATGTGTTCTAACCCATAGATGGGTTGCTGAACGTTATTATCCAAAGCACAATGAAACAGATATTCCCATCACTGAAAGAATATTCAGTGCGGATTTTCCGATCTCTTTGCAATCATCACAAGGAATATTTGAAATTGTCCTATTTGACATTCCTGCTAATATTAAATTGAGCAAAGATTTTATCACATTAAAAATAATCACAAACAAGAAGAATAAAATATATACTCTTCAAGTACCAAAAGAAAGCAAAGATTTACTTTCGATTTAAGAAAAAAGTGATTATATTTAAAATGATTGCTGCAATAGAAAAGAAAAGCACTACATCGTATAAATTCATCTAATTTACCTCCTTTTTACTGGAATCGGCAATTTCCTTATCTCTAAGGGCTGACAGATAAACGATTGCCATATTTTTGTTTTCTTCTGATAATGTTGCGAAAATATCGGCAATTCGTTTTCCGTCTTCAATATCTTTGTTTTTTAATACTTCCATATTTTTCTCCTTTCTGTTTAGTGAGTTGTTTTTTGTATCAGCTTTTCAACTTAGTTTAATATTACTACAACTCAGTTTATCTGTCAAGCATAATTTTAAACTCAGTTTAAATTTTTATTGACTTTTCTTTCTCTAAGATGTATTATGATATTGGGAGGTGAGGAAATGACGGACATTCTCATTAGAGTCCGAGAGGTACTTTTGGAAAGTCAAAAATCCCAAACTGAGATAGGGAAAGCAATCAGAAAAACTCCTCAGTATGTTTGGAAACTTTTGAATGACGACAATGCTAATCCAAGTAAAAGCGTTATCAAAGACATTTGCCAAGCATTCGGGATTAACGAAGACTGGATCAATAAAGGAGAATTACCCAAGGATCTAAAATTGGACAAAGATTTCTCTTCTATATGTGCTGAAATAGGCACTGAGGATTCCAAGGCAAAAGAAGCTATTATGAAATACTATCAATTATCATCAGAAGACAAAGAATTGTTTTGGAAGTTCATTGAAAGGTTCGCCAAATAGAAAGAAGCAGGGATTAATCTCCCTGCTTCTTTTCTTTCTCAAAAAGAGTATGTGTAAAGCTATAAATCATCGCCAAGAATCTTACGCTTTCTATCTTTTGTATCATACTAATAATTTCTTTCTTATAGTCCATAAAATAACCCTCCCTGTTTGCAAACTACTGCCTACATTAAAGTATATGCTCGATTAGCAGATGGAATACCACGAACTTATGTTTGCATTATATCCTATAATATGTCTAATAAAGCGGAATAAGTGGGATGAAATAATATTTCCACGAGGTAATTGCCAATGGTATACCGGAATATTTACAATCGCATAGAAATTATTCGTGATAACAAAGGTAAAATCATTCCTCTTTGGAGCAAAATAAAATACAAGCATAGGAATATGCTGCATCTGTTTCGTGACATTTCTTTTGACTGTTGGTTGTCTGTGCATATGTTGTTCGGAACAAATGCTAGTACCTCTGTTTGTATATTCTTCTACGCATACCGGTGAACTGATGATGTAGTTGACGTATAATATAATTCCGATAATGGCCAGAATTTGTTTGAATGTTTTCATTGATAACACCTCGAATTTTATTATATTTCACTATACTACTTGTGCTTTAAATGATATAATATATACAAATTTTACTAAGGAGGATTTACTATGAAAAAGCATTTAAAATTATTAGCGGTGCTTGGTGTCACAAGCATTTTGGTTTCATCCACTTCTATCCCGACGTTTGCAGAAGACTTTGTTTTATATGATGAAAACGGAGTACACGTCGAAACAAAAGGCTTAACAGAGTCGCCATCAAAAGGAACCATTGGTTTGTATATCGAAAACAATTCTGATCTGAATTTAGGTATTGCACCTTACGCTTATGCCATAAACGGCATCATGGCTGGTGGTGACCAATATGGTCTTAATTCTGCCGATGTTGCACCAGGTAAAAAAGCAAATTCTACTATAGAACTTACCAGTGCTTGGGAAAAAACCAATTTTTATAAAGATTATCAAATGGATGAATTGAGCAGCTTCGATATTTTGCTGTGGGCTTATGATAATTCAAAAAGCTTTAAAGCTTTCGATAGTGGTCAGGTGCATGTTGATGTAACTGGAGCCACGGAAACATCTTCACCTGTGTTAAGTAACGTTCAAAACATATATGATAAAGATGGTATTAGCGTTGATTTTGTATCATCAAAAGAGAACAGTTTCACGTTTTGCATCACGAATACAACTGGTCAGTATTTTGTTTACGATGTAGTTTCTGAAACTTATAATGACTTTACAACTTCCGATGTGAATTATGAACTGTGCAACAAATATTTGCTGAATAATTGTAAAACAATTATAACCTTAACTCCAACTGACGATTTCCTTTCAATGAACGAGATTTCTGAAATATCAAAAGTAGATTTCGCATTAACAATCAGACCGTTGGCTGAATATGAAGGTGAATATACTACAGATTTAATATCATATCAGAAGTAAAATATAATTTTCTCATATCTTTTATTTATGGACTGACTGCCGGATATTTAAGCACTTTTATTAACACAGGAGAGCAGCTTTGGTAAATTTCCGGCAATTCAGCCCATTTACAGTATTAAACTGCTGTAGTATAATATCTGTATAAATACTATCTACATTGTAAATTCTACAACATTTCACCGTAAAAATTGGTAAATTGAATAAATAGCATGTTTTCGCATAACGAAAAAAGGGTGTGATATAAATGCGAATAGCGATACTTGACGATAACCAGCTTGATATTGATTATTTCAAGGCAAGGGCTGAGTCATTTTTGAAGAAAAAGGGCGACAGAACGTACCAGATTTCAGAATACACTTCTGGTGTCCCTCTTGTGGATGATGTGAAAGACGGTGAATGGTTTGACTTGATCGTGTTGGACATCATTTTAAAAGACGGCGAAAATGGTATTGATGTAGCATATAAGTTACGTGGCTCTGGTTATTCCGGAAGTCTGATGTTCTGGACAGCTCATGCCGGCTACATGCGTGATGCTTTTGATGTTCAGGCAACACAGTATGTTATCAAAGGGCATGAAGATGGAAGGGTGTTTTCCGTAATTGATACTACACTTGGAAGATTGGAAGAACGGATGCTCACTGTAAAATTCAAAGGTGATTTCCACAGGGTTTTCTTTCGTAACATCGAATATATAGAAAGCCGTGGTCAAATGTGCATCATCCATTGCACGTGCAGGCATCAGTATGGTTTTTACCGGCGTCTGCATGAGATAGAAAAAGTTCTGGATCGGCGTTTTGTCCGGTGTCACCGCAGTTATATCGTAAACATGGATTACATCGCAAACATTGCATCTGACATCAAGATGATTTCCGGTGATATCGTTTCAATATCGCAGAACCGAAAAAGAGAAATAGAACAGATATATCAGGAATATCTCGAAGAATAAGAAAAGAGTCGGGTTTTTATGCCCAAATCTTTTCCTGACTGTCCACTCGTGCCGCTGCTAACAGCCTCGAATTGGGACATACAGCTCTTCCGTTCATGCACGGTGGAATCAGTCTGCACTCTTCACTTGTGCGTAGCCACACAGGAAACTTTACATCATAAGTTCAACCCCTGTGCGGCTGTTGATAGTATACCTTGTTCTGAAGGAAAAATCAATCAGAACGTTATTTTGTATTTGCCTTCATGTGCTCAATCACTTTCTTCCAGGTATCAATGCCGCAAGTTCCATTCGCCTTTACACCAACATTTTTCTGAAAAACCTTGAGGGAATTACATGTGTCGTTCCCAAACTGTCCGTCAACTTCCACACCCAGCATTGCCTGAAGCATTGCTACGGCTGTACCGGAACTGCCCTTTCTCAGAATCGGAAGTCTTGTCTGGAAGGTACCGGTGAGCGTGGTTGAAGGCGTACTTACTTTTGCGCCGGTGGTAACAGCAATAGCCACGTGGTGGTTATCATTCAGGAGGATATCTCCTGCTTTTAGATAGTCACCAGATATCAGATACTTACTATCTGTCAGCACTTTCGCACCGGCAGCCTTCATTGCGGCTCTCATGTTTCGTGTCGTCAGATAGATGCTGACTGCTTTGAGTTTTGCGTTATTTAATCGATACCCAGCCCCTTTGACGATAGCTGCTGTGCTTGCGCTGCAATCGGATTCACAAGCTACCGTGATCTGTGCCGGATCGTAGTTGCTTGCCTTTAAGTGCTGCCAGAACGAATACCGGTCATTGCTGTTTCCGGCAGTACCCTGATCGTACCCAATGAGATTGTTCTGGGCCGCTTTTGTCGCCATGTCTGCGATCATGGCTGCGATTTTGGCGTCATTGAATCTTAAGACGCAGAGCCACGGTCTACTGTACCAGTTCATGATCCGATATTCTGTACCAGTCTGATCTCCTGCTTTCCCACCTGCATACCTTCCGTTCTCATCATGTCCGCAGTTACTGATTTTCACCATTTTTGTTTCTCCTTTCTGTGTCGCCCCTCTATAGTCCTTGTAGAACACATCCATATCGACATTTCCACTAATTCCGGATACTTTTCCTTTGCTGGAATATTGCCAGCCTACACCGACATTCGGACGCAATCTTTCCTGTACAGAGCCGTTGTCGTTAGCCGGATAACGAGCAATCCAACAATCGTACTTTTTCAGGGCATTAGTCAAAACGTTATTATACCAGTCCAGATTGCAGTAGATACCGACCTTATAACCGGCTTTTTTCATCCTTGTCAGAAATGCGACTGCAATGTTTTCGACTGCCTGTTTGCCGAGTTTTCGCTGATTAGACCACTCAAGATCATAGAACACCGGGAAGTCCAGTCCTCGTCCGTTCAGTGCGGCAATCACATCCTCCGCTTCGTCAATAGCCTGTGCCGGTGTCAGAGCGTATGAATACTTGTAACCGCCGACAAGGATTCCGTTGCTCTTGCATCCCTTGTAGTTGTACTCGAATGAGCTGTCAACGCCAGCCCTCTGGTGTACTCTCAAGATTGCGAATTTGATGCCGGATTTAGCTACTTTCGCCCAGTCCGGTTTTCCTTGATTGGATGATACGTCAATACCTTTAATTTCCAATTTATCAACTCCTTTCATGATTTCATGAAACATATTTGTGGTGGCTGTAGCGTACAGATTCCTGCGCTACTTTTGCGTAAATCATTGTGGTGTCAAGCTTTTCGTGTCCGAGCATTTTCTGTAAGTCGGTGACGTTCATTCCCCGTTCGAGCGCCATGCTCGCTGTTGTGTGCCTTATCAAATGCGGGTATAAGTGTCTGCCGATGCCGGAACGTTCGCCAATTTGTCGGACTATCTGCTCAATTTGCGTCTTCGTAATGCCCCGATATGGCTGACGGACGGTGGATATCACGCTGTCGGAATCACCTTTCCGACTGAGCCAGTATTTCTTCAGAGCAACTTCGGCTCTGGCGTTGATATACGATATCCGGTGTTTACTGCCTTTTCCGAACAGGTGGACTTCCTTGGTCCGAAAGTCAATGTCGGCTTTCTTCAGAATCACCATTTCCGAAACACGGCATCCGGTGCTGTAGAACAGTTCCACAAGGGCTTTCTCTCGATAATCCTTGCAAGCATCCCGAACTAATTCCAGTTCAATATCGGACAACGGCTCACGTGGTTTGGCTTCAAACTTAATCGGATTTATGCGGCTACATGCGTTTTTGGTCAGATACTCTTCCTTGACACACCAGTCCAGAAACGTGTGAATGATAAGGCGTTTCCCGTCAATCGTCCGGTTGGTGTTGCCTTTTGCCGACAGCCCGAACAGGTACACACGGATATCGTTTGTGGTTATCTGGTTCAGCGGTTTGTTGACCGTTTGGAAGAAGTCGTCAAGGTTGCACTTGTACGTCCTCAATGACTGTGGGGACATACCCTCAATCTTTTTCGATACCAGATACACCTTGTAGCACTCCGGTATGCAGTCTTGATACGGCACGATTTCCGTGATTTTCTTCTCAATATCGAAGTTTGCCGAAAACATTTCCAGTTCCATCAGCACGTTTTTCATCTGCTCTGGTGTCAACTTTCCGTCCAGTTTGGTCATAAATTCGGTTGCGAAATTTTCCATGAAAAAAGCCCTCCTTTTGGGTACACAAAGGGAAGGCACTGTGATATAATATACCTGTACCCTTTGTGGTGCTGTTGGAGTCGAACTTTTTGATTGGTAGTCGGGAGTTCGGCTCCTTTTTTGTCATAATGTTTTGCTCGTATTATAACACTTAGCACACTCCATTGGTAGCTTTTTATGAAATTTTTACTCAATCTTACTTGAGTTTACTCAAGGTGTTTGTAAAGTCTATACGATTCTTCCGCCTCTTCTTTATCCGCATAAACAGTTTCTTCGTTTATGTCAATGTTATCGTTGATGTACACGCTCCGATTTGTTACGGTAACTTTTTCTATGACCAGTTCTTGAAGCTTCCCTTCGATTATTCTGTACACGGTTCTGCCGATGTACCAGTCCGAAAACTGTCTAAAAAACATATCATCTCGTTCTAATGACATTTTGCATCACCCCTTTTTTAATGAATTAAATGGGAAGAGGAAAATTATAAAAAAGCATAAAAGCATGTGATCATCTGAGTTTTTGTCGATTTTATTGTTACGGTCCTATCCGAATTGCTGACAGTGATACCGTCCGGAAGTGCTGATGTGGTCACGGTATAACCAATATTGATAGAACCTCCGAGGTAGAAAACAACCATCGCTTTCTCGATTATGATTAATCCATGAGTGGCAGCACGTACATTTTTGATAGTAAGCGATTCGCCAAATACTTTTTCGTACCTCAGAAAGGGCTTACTATTTAATTCATTAAGTGCACCCACTACAGACTTATTATTAGTCTGCAAGTTACTGATAACCGCATTGGTCAGTTTCCCGACTATCCAGTTCCAGATTCCGCTGAACGGTGAAAGCTTGTTTGCCTTCGATGTTGCGTCGTAAATCATCAGTGTGTCGTTGTCCGCCGGTGTTGCTTTCTGTGAATACTCATTAAATTTTCCCATCTTGTAATCTCCTTTCTAACTCTTTGATACGTTTTTCTTGCTCGTCGACCTTTGCGCTAAGTTCCTGTATGGCTTTAATGGCGTAGTTGAGAAGATACGGACTGTTAATCTGTTTAATATCCATCTCGCCGTTTTCGTCATATCCGCCGCCCAGTGCCAAGTTCGGGTCGATTTCTTCCAGTTCGTCTGCCACGAAACCGATGTTTTGATGCCATCCACCCATCCACTCTTTCCAGTCGAACTGACGGACTTTCATGCGATTGACCGTTTCGAGAGCGTCTGTTTCACTGCTTTCGATGTTTTCTTTTAGGCGGATGTCGGAAACTTGTGAGGTTGTATATAAATAGTCTGTGCTAAAGCCAGATCCACCCCATTTAGCACGGATTCCTAAACGTCTGTATGTTGCCGCATCTCCATGTTTACTACCTGTTCCCGAAAAAAGATAGGCCACTTGCGAATCATCTGCGCTTACGGACGCTACCGGTTGTCTTTTGACTTTGCCGGATGTTTTTGCTTGATTTTCCAAGTCGTAAAACATAAGGGTTCCATTGACAGTTGCGTTTCCGCCTACGCTCAAGCTTTTACCAATAGTTGCACTTCCATCTGTCGAAAAATCTGCTCCAAGTTCGCATCCGTCCGTAAAAAGCGAGTTTGTATTTATTCGGACTTTATTGTTCAGATATCGAACAATGTAACCTTCCCATTTTTTACTTGTATCGCCTTCCATCCAAAGTTCAAGCACTTTATTTTGAACTTTCTGTGCGTACAGTCCGTATTTTCCAAACATCAGTGCATTGTAGTTGTCTGCGTCTGTGTAGTCCGTATACAATCGCAATCCGGCAGTGTTAAGAGATACCATCGGGTTTCCAGTGTTCTTGTTAAGTACGACATATCCGGTATATCCTAATCTCGATATCTGTTTTCCGTCAGCATCGTAAATCTTCAACTGACCATTTCCATTATTCGTGCCGCCAAGACTGATGACGCCACCTTTCATGGCATTGAATGAGATAAACAGCGTCTGGTTCCCGCTTTCATCTTTTTCGTAGTACAGCCCTTTGAACTTCCCATCGTCTGACAAGATATCGACTATCTGTTCCTGTGTCAGTGACGCCACATCAACCGCAACGGAATATGTCTGATAGTCCGCAAGCTTCGTTTTCGACTGGTCAAAATACAGTGAAACTTTGAGCATGTCATGGGCTTTGAGCGACAGGCCGTTGACATTGATGTTCAACCGGTCAAGCGCTGCAGTCTGCGATACCGTGAGTGCCGACCATGTAGCGCCGTTGTCAGTGGATTTTTCTAGTTTCCACCATCCTTTTTGTGACTGCGCAACTTCGCCGTTTCCGTCCCTGTAGAATGAATCTACAATGAGCGGTGCCGGCGTTATCTTCTTGTCTGCCCCCATTAAAAGTACATCCGCATTGCTCCGGAAGAAGTAAGTCCTTCCGGCAGTCCCCGGTTCACCCTTAATCTTTGTCCAGCTGTATTTCGTCGGGTCTGTACTATCATCCGGCGTGTAATCGGTATACTGCCCGATATACAGCTTATTGACGCTATCATCCACAGAGAAACCTGTTCTACCATCCGCACTGTTGGCATATGCGATATGGAAGTACGGCGTTTTTCCATTTACTCCCGGTGTTCCCGGCACGCCCTGGTCGCCCTCGAATTTCGCCCACGTGTACTTGCTCGGGTCGGTACTGTCAACGCCAGAAAAGTCCGTATAAGTTCCGATATACTTGTTTGGTGTCTTGCTCATCTGCGCCGCTGTCGGGTTCTGTACCGGTGCGTACTGGATATGCAGATACGTTGTCTTTCCATCTGTTCCAACGCCCGGGATTCCCTGCGGCCCGGCGTACTGTTTCGCAAGTGAGAACTGTTTCGATACGACAAGGTTATTCAGATATGCGGCTTTGATGTTCACCCATCCGCTGTCTGCGGTCAGCCCGGTAACGGTGTACGTCTTAGTTTCCTTATTCCAGCTTCCCTGTATGTTCTGTGATGTCGTAATCGTGTACGTACAGTTGTCTGTAATATCCTGTGTGCCGTACATGACGGTCGCCGTTGTGGTGCACTCAGGGAACTCTGTATAGTTGCCGTCGCTGTCAACTGGGATACCCTGATAGTCGTTATCAAGCTGCATGGTCATGTTTCTGGCTAAGGACGCCGCTTCAAGGGCCTCTTCTGCTTTTGTGTCATCCGTATATTTATTCAGTTTCTGCCAATCCGACTGAACATAAGATGCTCCTTTTGCTCTTGAAACTGTACAGGTAAGAATATCCCCACCTTCATCTTCTCCCTGTGACCATAAGTCACCGATATCGTAAGGTGGCTGTGGCTTTGTTACAAACACTCTACGCTTATGGTCTGCGGTATCCTGTGCGTTCTCAGCGGCTTTCATTGCTTTAGTGATATCGGTATCTTGCACTAATATCCAGCCCCACGTTGCGCCATCCTGCATAAAACGATATGCGTAACCGGTCGTTTTATTAAAGAACAAGTCACCGATATGTTTCTTTCTTTCCGCTGCACTTGTCCAGTCTGATGCAGGTTTGTTCTGAAGCGTAGGTTCGTAATCGTAATAGAAAGTTTCAATCTGACCATCTATCTGGTCTTGCAATTCTCCCAGTGAGCCAGTGACCGTTTCAGCGTAGTCAGATAGTTTTCCGTCTGAATAATCCTTGCTCTCTTGGAGATAGTTTGCAAATGTTTGATTAAGAGACTTCCCTCCACCAATTTGAACACTTCCATCGAGATATACGGATTTTGTGTCCATATCCACAGAGAAAATGATGCTTCCATCGGTATCTGTTACCGTGATTGCTCCGGCATTAATCCAGTCAGCATTAACACCAACAGCGTTTAAAATTCTTACAATCGTATCTCCATCAACAGTCATTCCGCCGTTCCATGTTTGTCCGCCATCTGTTGATACGCCCCATGCTTCTGCGGTCATCTTCCATACAGCCTTTGATTCCGCAAGTGTGGGTTTGTCATGCAAATAAAATATCTGACTGCCATCTTGCTGAGTCTGGACTGTGGTATAAACACCGGTGGAATTGTCCAGTCGGTCTTTAAACTCTTGCAATGCCTGCTCTCGGGTGGTTCGCTCTCTCCAAACGGATTTTCTGGCATCTACAGCCGCTTGTGTTACAAGTGAATAAGTCTTTGAACTATTCCGGGCTGCACTTTCGGCATTGCAGGAAATCTGTTCAAACGACCCCGGTTGCAGCACGACATTTGTCAAAAAGCTTTTATACTTATTTCCTTTTCGGTCAGTGATCAGAACAGCATCACCGGCTTCAAGAACTATATCAGTCAAGCATTCTGTTTCAAACGGTCTAAAAGACATCCCGACGCATTTTTCGCCGATTATGTTTGCAACAACCTCTCCGGTTCCTTGTGGAATCAGTTTGTTTTCGCTAATTTTCAGAACATATCCTTCTTCTCCGTACAGATACGAACTCGCTTCTTCGTCCGTAGATGTGGATTCCAGATACTCTGTTACTTGCACACCGGTTATCACCACGTCGTCCAAGTTTGGCGTAAAACCATTGGTGGAATTTATAGCTACTCTGTTTGCATCAGCAATTTCTGTGTCGTACCATTTTATAGTCAATCTGCCGTATTTATCGCATCTGGCGTACTGGCATCCGATCTGGCATGTCCATGCAATGACTTGTCTGAAGGTCAGTGCTTCATCATCAGGCCTTGCCGGTATCTGGTAAGAATCTTGATAGAAATTAAGTGTGTCCAGTGTTACTCCGCACACCTTGCAAGCATCCTGTATAATTTGTTTCCTTGTCGCCGGATATTTCAGCTTACTTGCAGAATAATCACGGTCGAACTTCCGCATGTTATCTTCACATTCTAGTTCGATAATTGTAGTGTTCTGGTACGGAGTATCCATGACTGTCATTGTGCATATTCGGATTTTTTCTATCAAAGCATTTTTGTGCACTATGATTTCATTACCGGTAGTATCCAGAATCTTATCACCGGTAGTATCGAGCAATGCACTGGTGTCTTCCGGCTCAAGTTCGATTCCTACGTAGCAGATCACCGTAGCATCCGTAAAATCATAATCTGTATACTTTCCATCAAAGTTATTGATTGACAGGTTCAAAGTATTGATATTTGCGGACCCAATGTTAAACGTGTTGTCGTCAGACACGGAATCCTCAAACTTCATACCATTTGACCAAAAATCAGCGTTGGTAAGATTGATAACTGTCCCATCCGTCAGCGTTATGTCAGCGTATTTTAAATAATTCCTGTTATCGTTATTTTGTTCATTCTTAAATCTGTCTGAAATATCTCTCAATCTCTCACCTCCTATTGCTCGATCAAGTCAAATTGCAATCCTTCCATCCGTTGATTCCCGACCCACCAGCATTTAAAAGGAGCGGACCGGTCGCCAACATAAAAGGTTCGGACTTCGTGTTTGTTTCCAGACAAGAGATCGGGATATTCAACAGAAATGTACTCTGGGTTGACCGCCTGCACGATTTTGCAAGCTTTTTCCCATTCCGGTGCGTTCCAACCGATTTCCAGTTTTCTCTTTTGACCAACACGATTCTTGTGCATGATCGTGTCATCAGTACGCCCGGATTCTGACGCTGATATGTCCTGAAGCCCCCATGTAAAAGAGGACGGACAAGGCATCGCTGCACCATTAATTTTTATAAAAACGTCTGCCATATTGAATAATCACCTCATTTTTGCGCATGAAAAAAGCGCCTATCAAAGATAGACGCTTTATGATTATTCATTATACTTTTTTGACGTAATATGATTCCATATTTTTACATATGATGTTTACTCAAACAAATCGCCCGGGTCCTCTATTGCGTATGCCGGTTTCTTTATCGTAACTGTTATATAACCTTTCTTTCCACTAGCAAGAGTGACCAAAATTTTAGTCTTTCCTGCTTTTCCATTTCCGTAAATATTGATCTGTTTGTTCGTGATTCCCACTGTAAGCATGGATCTATTTTGCGGTTTTGCGGATTTAATACGATCTCCATTTGCCAGCGTAACTCTTACGTTTGTGGAGCCATATACATTCATATTTACATTTCTACGGTTAAATTTAAGTATTGGTTTTAACTTACTTCCAACACTTCTGCTCTGTTTTCTTTTACATCTTGAACAAATTCTTGCTTGCGTTGCTTTCTTGAATACAGTCGCTTTATTAGCTTTTTTCCATTTAGACCATTTATGCCCCAAAGCTTTTCCGGCAGTTTTGCCGCAACGGCTACATTTTTTTGCCGATGTGCAAGTAGCTGATCTCCAATTATGTCCAAGCGCTCCGTTCAAAACTTTTCCGCAATCCTTGCATTTTTTCGGTTTAGTACATGTTGCTTTTGAAACAGAAGAATGTGTGCAGTACCAAACCGTAGGTACTTCTATGAACGCATAATTTGCATCCACATACGGAGGCGATGATATATCCCCATAATTGTAGAAGTTTCCGTTGTCGAAACACTGAGTATTGCCGTTTCCATCATCTTGTGTTGCACGTTCTAGTAAGCAGTTCCCTTGATAATAATTTAGGCAGAAGATATTGCCATCAACATTAACTGTTCCATGATTTCTGAATGTTCCAAGAACATACAAATTTCCGTGCACTGTCAGTTCGCCATAGAAAGTAAAATCAGCATTTCTTCCTACGTACATATCCTTGTCAACAGTACGTCCGCTCATTTCAGTTCCACCTCTGTTCTGGATAAAATCTCCATCATCCGTGTATCCTATGTCTATCGGGAACATTGCCGCCGATATCGGAACTGCCATGGCAAGCGCCATAATCGCTGCCAGCAAGATCACTGTAAACTTTTTCCACTTTTTCATTTACTTCTTCCTCCCTTGGATTGATAGCTCAATTATACATCTGATAAAGAGAAACTACAATGAGAATCGCAGTAATTGATTAGGCAAAATCACGCAGAATCCATTTTTGTGTTTCCGTGGAGTTTTTATCGTTCAAAAAAATCGTACCCGTATTTAAGCCGTTTTATTTGAGTAAGGCTGTGTCAATGATCTGGAAGTTTGCCCGGTGGATGTAAAGGGCTTTCCCGTCAATCATTAGCTTTATCATTTTCGGCAACTTCTTGGGAATTTTCCAGTATACTTCGTCACCAGAATATGCTGTAATAGGTTGTCCTAGCTGAGATTTAATCACAACAACTCTGGATTTTCCGAAATAATTCTTGTACTGATTTACGATCCCGGCAACGTAAGTATTGTCAGAAAGTTTTCCTGTAGATTGACTGTAAATATCAGTCTGCTCAAAATCCACATCCGGTTCCAGACCATCTTGCTCAAATATGCAGGTGTCGCCGCAGCTCTGGATTTCATTGCCATCAATATTGATCGTGATCACGGATGACAGCTCATATCCGCTGATCACAGTTCCATCACTGTTGTAAGAAGCTGTCTTAACCGGATTGCCCTGAACATTGATCTTGTCGCCGACCGTGGTCATGACCTTTTGACCGTAGTTATCATAGGTGCGGATTGTATATCCATTTCCAACCAGATCGCCTTTGATGTCATTAATAGCATCGTCCATCAGAGCGCATCCGGCAGCCCCTCCGGCAAAGCACAGGCACAGGATTGCCAGTAACATGATTTTTAATTTTTTCTTCATCTTTTTTCCTCCTTGTCGTCAAAATGATGGTATCCCCATTTAGGGATTAAAATAAATGCCAGCAATGGCCACGCTGAACCTGTCACTTTACAGGCCGTGGCAATAGCCGCTGAACAAGCGATCGCTGATACTGCGTTCAGAATCATAACATATTCCATTTTCTTTCCCTGCTTTCTCGATAATTGATTGAATAAAATCGGCTAGAATCCATTTTTATG
>JABLTQ010026561.1_pt1 | contig 53949 bp, 48 predicted proteins | sample 7160101 | NCBI WGS metagenome assembly JABLTQ01 (sample SAMN14651228, study PRJNA627086) | human gut metagenome | isolation source: feces | host: Homo sapiens | reverse complement strand
GTAGATTCCGTCAAAACTTACTTGGAAAACGTGTTGACTATTCTGGACGTTCTGTTATCGTTGTTGGACCAGAACTTAAAATTTATCAATGTGGTTTACCAAAAGAAATGGCAGTAGAATTATTTAAACCATTTGTTATGAGAGAATTAGTAGGTCGTGGAATTGCTCAAAATATTAAAAATGCAAAAAGAATGGTAGAAAGATTAAGACCGGAAGTATGGGGAATATTAGAAGATGTTATAAAAGATCATCCTGTAATGTTAAACCGTGCTCCAACACTACATAGACTTGGAATTCAAAGTTTTGAGCCAGTATTAGTAGAAGGAAGAGCAATAAAACTTCACCCATTAGTTTGTGAAGCATTTAATGCTGACTTTGATGGTGACCAAATGGCTGTACATTTACCATTATCACCAGAAGCGCAAGCAGAATCAAGATATTTAATGTTATCAACAAACAACTTACTTAAACCACAAGATGGTAAACCAGTTGCTACACCTAGACTAGATATGATTTTAGGAAGTTATTACTTAACAATGGTATTAGATGGTGAAAAAGGAGAAGGAAAATATTTCAAAGATCCTGATGAAGCTATTATGGCTTTCGAAAATCATGAAGTAGGTATACATGCAAAAATCTATGTTAGAAAAACAGTAGAAATTGATGGAGAACCAAAAACAAGCAAGGTAGAAACAAGTGTTGGAAGAATTATATTTAACCAAGGAATACCACAAGATTTAGGATTTATAGACAGAAAAGAAGATCCATTCCAATACGAAATAAGTTTCCCAGTTGTTAAAAAGACAATGGGACAAATAATTGAAAGAGTAATTAGAACTCATGGATTAACAGAATCAGCAGAAGTAATAGATTATATAAAAGCATTAGGATTTAAGTATGCAACACTTGCTGGTATTACATATTCAATGGATGACGTAAAAGTTCCACCAGCTAAAAAAGAATTATTAAAAGAAGCAGATAGCAAAGTTGAAAATATTAGAAAACAATATGCTAGAGGTTTAATTACTGATGAAGAAAGATATAATGCAGTAATTAGTGTATGGGAAGAAACAACTAACCAAGTAAGTCATGCAATGGAAGACAACTTTGATGACTTAAACCCAGTATATATGATGGTTAAATCAGGATCTAGAGGTAACATGAACCAATTAAGACAAATCGCAGGTATGCGTGGACTTATGGCTAGTACAACAGGTAAAGCAGTTGAAATTCCAATTAAATCATCATTTGCTGAAGGATTAGATGCATTAGAGTACTTTATATCAGCCCATGGAGCTCGTAAAGGACTTTCTGATACAGCTTTAAGAACAGCAGACTCTGGATATTTAACAAGAAGATTAGTAGATGTTGCACAAGATATAATTGTTAGAGAATATGACTGTGGAACAAATGAAGGAATTATTGTTTATGACATTAAAGATGGAAATCAAATAATAGAAAAAATGCAAGAAAGACTAATTGGTAGATATGCAGTAGAAGATGTAATTGATCCAAAAACTAAAGAAGTTATTGTTGATACTGAAACAATGATAACAGAAGACATAGCTGAAAAAATAGTAGAAGCAGGAATAGAAAAATTACAAGTACGTTCTGTACTAGGATGTCATTCAAAACATGGAGTATGTCAAAAATGTTATGGTATGGGATTAGCAAGAAGAGATTTAGTTTCAATTGGTGAAGCTGTGGGTATTATTGCAGCTCAATCAATTGGTGAACCAGGTACACAGCTTACAATGAGAACAATTCACTCAGGTGGTGTAGCAGGTGTAGCAGATATTACACAAGGTCTTCCAAGGGTTGAAGAATTATTTGAAGCTAGAAAACCAAAAGGATTAGCAATTATTACTGAAATTGATGGTAAAGTAAAAATTAAAGAAACAAAGAAAAAGAAAGAAGTTGTTATTACAAATAATAGCGAATCTAAGACATATACAATACCATTTGGATCAAATTTAAAAGTAAAAAACGGTGATATAGTAGAAGCATGTGATCCATTAATTGAAGGTTCAATTAATCCAAGCGAAATCTTAGCAATAAAAGGACCAGAAGGTGTTTATGAATATTTAATATCTGAAGTACAAAAAGTATATAGAAATCAAGGTGTTGATATTAATGATAAACATATTGAAGTTATTGGTAGACAAATGCTTAAGAAAGTAAGAGTTGAAGACAATGCAGACACAGATATGTTCCCAGGTTCATTAATAGATATGTATGACTTTGAAGACAAAAATACAGAAGCAGTAGAAAACGGAAAGAGACCAGCAACAGGAAAAAGAGTTTTACTTGGTATTACAAAAGCATCACTTGCAACAGAAAGTTTCTTATCTGCTGCATCATTCCAAGAAACAACAAGAGTATTAACAGAAGCAGCTGTAAAAGGAAAAGTAGACGATCTAGTTGGATTAAAAGAAAATGTTATAATTGGTAAGTTAATTCCAGCAGGTACAGGAATGAAAAAATATCAAAATACACATATTAGCACTGAAGAAGAACTTGAAAAAGTTTCAGATGTAAATAGTGAAAATTAAAACAAAAAAGGTTTTAGAATATGTATTTATTCTAAAACTTTTTTTTATTTCCTAGAGAAATTATATCCCAAAAATATTTGCATAGAAAATTTATGAAATAAGCTTGGTTTATTCTAAAAATAAAATAAAAAATTAAAAAGGTAGTAATTTTAGGTAATTTATGATATAATAAAAAAGGATGATTAAAAATAAAAGGAGAGAATATATGCAAAATAATAGAAAAGTGTTTGATGTATTAATGTCAAAAACTAAAATTTATTTAGCTATAATTTTTATATTATTAGTAATTATAAGTATTGAGAATAAAGCTATGATAATTCCATCTATAATTATATATGCTGGAATTGTAATCTATTCTTATTATGCTAATAATAAAAGAAAAAGTGAAATATCTGAAACATTACAAGATTTAACATTAACAGTAGATACAGCAGCAAAAACAAGTTTAATTAGTTCACCATTTCCATTAATTATATTACAAACAGATGGGAATATTATATGGAGAAGTTCAAAATTCAATTCTGAATTTGCAAATATAGATATAAATAAATATATTGATGACTTAACTATAGATATAAAAAGTGAAATAAAAAACAGACAAGATACAAGTAATAAAGATATTTTAAGAAAAATTGAAATAGGAAACAAAACATATCAAATAAAAGGTAGATATGTAGATACAAAAAGAAAAGACAAGAAAAATAAAAAAGAATATATGATAATCTTATATTTTATTGATGACACAGAAAATATAAAACTTCAAAAAGAATATAAAGATTCTAAATCATGTGTTGGAGTATTAGTAATAGATAACTATGAAGAGACAATACAACAATTAGAAAGTGAAGAAAGACCTCAAGTTGTTGCACAAATAGATAAATGTATATATGACTGGACAAATCTAACTAATGGTATATTAATAAAGCAAGAAAGAGATAGATATATTTATTTCTTTGAACAAAGATACTTAGAAGAGGTAAAAGAAGATAAATTTAGTGTTTTAGATAAAATAAAAGAAATTGACACAAAAGAAAAAGTACAATTTACTTTAAGTATTGCAATATCAAATGAAGGAAATACTGACAAAGAAAAATATAAATCTGTACAAGCAGCTATGGATATTGTTTTAGGACGTGGTGGAGACCAAGCAGTAATTAGAGAAAATGAAATATATAAATTTTATGGTGGTAGAGCACAAGAAGTTGAAAAGAGAACAAAGGTAAAAGCCAGAGTTGTTGCTCATGCATTAGAAAATTTAATAAAAGAATCTAACAAAGTTATGATAATGGGACATACAAATCCAGATATGGATTGTATAGGAGCAAGTATGGGAATATACAGATTAGCAAAAAGCTTGAATACAAATGCTTATATTGTTAATAATGAACATACCCCAACATTACAAGCTTTTGAAAAATCTATGGAAAAAGATGAAGAATATGAAGATATTATAATAAATAAAGAAGTTGCATTAGAAAACATAGATGAAGAAACTTTATTGGTTGTTGTAGATACCCATAAATCAAACTATGTAGAAGCACCAGAATTATTAGAAAAGGCTAAAAAAATAGTAATAGTAGATCATCATAGAAGAAGTGCAGACTTTATAGAAGAAGCAACTCTTACTTTCCAAGAAGTATATGCATCATCAGCCGCAGAGTTAGTAACAGAGCTTTTACAATATGTAGATGTAAAAGTAGAATTAAAAACAATAGAAGCAGAAAGTTTATATGCTGGAATCATGATGGATACAAAAAACTTTACATTTAAAACAGGAGTTAGAACATTTGAAGCAGCAGCATATTTAAGAAGATGCGGAGTAGATATTATAAGAGTAAAAAAATGGTTCCAAAGTGATTTTGCAAGTTATAATAAAATTGCTGATATAGTAAAAAATGCAGAAATTGTTAATGACACAATTGCTATTTCTATATATGATGAAAAAACAAAAGACACAAGCTTAGTGTGTGCAAAAGCTGCGGATGAACTTTTAACAATAAGTGATATTACAGCATCATTTGTAATAGGAAATTTAGGAGACAAAATATGTATTAGTGGAAGATCAATAGGAGATATAAATGTACAGATAATATTAGAAAAACTAGGTGGCGGAGGCCATATTACTCTAGCAGGAGCACAAGTAGAAGGAATGACAATAGAAGAAACTAAACAAGAATTAATAAATAGAATAAATGAATATTTCTCAGAAATTGAAAGTTAAAATTATTGCAATTCAAACCCGGAACCAATGACAAATTGCCATTGGTTCCGGGTTTAAATTGCAATTGTGAATTTTTTATAAATTTGTCTTAATTTGTTGCCTTTTTTATATATATTTGCTATACTAATAACATGAAATTATAGGAGTGAGTAGTTTTGGAAAAAAAACCAAATAACAAAAGAATAAAAGAACAAAATAAAAATAATAAGAAAAAGAAAACATGGAAAAAGATATTATTAATTATTATATTGATATTAATTATAGCAGGCAGTTGTTTTGCATATAAAGTATATAAAAATGGTTGGGGGCTAAGTGGAATGCTTGCTACAATGGTAGGACATGATGAAAATACAAAGAAAAATTTAGGTGAATTTAAAACTTTAATATTAGGTATTAGCACAGACCAAGAAAACGTGGAATTAACTGATACTATAATGGTAGCATCATATAATCCTAATACTCAAAAAGCTACATTATTGTCAATCCCTAGAGATACATATACAGGGAAGAATCCTGCAAAAGCAACAGCATATGAAAAAATAAATGCATTATATAGTAGAAAAAGTGATCCACAAACAACTTTAGATGCGGTAAATCAAATAACTGGTTTAGATATAAAATATTATGTTGTTGTAAAAACAGAAGCGTTAATCAAGTTAGTTGATGCAATTGATGGAGTTGATTTTAATGTTCCAATAAATATGGACTATGATGATAAAAGCCAAGACTTACATATACATTTAAAAGCCGGAGAACAAAGATTAGATGGAGATAAAGCAGAACAATTAGTAAGATTTAGACATAATAATAATGGTACTTCATATCCAGAAGAATATGGAGACAATGATCTTGGAAGAATGAGAACACAAAGAGAGTTTATAATGCAAGTAATGAAACAAACTCTAAAACCTGAAAATGTGTTTAAAATAGGAAAAATCATGGAAGTTGCAGAAAAATATGTTATTACAAATATTGATTTTGAAGCTGCAAAAGATTATATTCCTTATGCAGTAGAATTTAATACAGATAACTTATTAACAGAGACCTTACCAGGAACAACTCCAAACTGGAGTACAACTAATAATGTAAGTGTATTTGTTGCAGATAAAAAAGCAACACAAAAATTAGTACAAGAATTGTTTTATGATAGAGATATAGAAAATAATGAAGAAAGTACAACTGGAGAAAATACTACTTCTGAAAGTACAACAAATTCTAATAAAAACAGTTCAGAACTAAAACTAGAAGTATTAAATGGAAGTGGAGAAAGTAAGAAATTACAAACAGTAGTAAATAGATTACAAAATGCTGGTTTTAATGTAACAAGAACAGGAAATACAAATACAACTTCAAAAACCACTATAATAAATAAGAAAAATGTACAAGATACAACATTAAAAAATATAGAAGAAGCGATTGAAACAGGTACAATTACATCTAGTGAATCAAGTTCAAGCAAAGTTGATGTTACAATAATAATAGGAAAAGATTACAAGTAATATATTAACAATAAAATAAGATAAGAGTAAGTAAATCTCTTATCTTATTTTATAAAATTAATTCTATATAATTTATTTCTTTTTCGTTTGTAGAATATCTTATAACATAAAAATATCAATATTAATATAAAAAGACCATATAATATATAATTTAATAATTTAGATTTTTCTACATTATGAGATGCTATTAAATCAGAGGTATATTCAATACCATTTATTTCATATTTTACTTTTCCTAAAACTTCATTTTCATCTATAGGTGCAGAAATTTTATCATTTAAAGTTATTTCTGGATTAAATTGTTCATTTGAATTAGAGTTTTTTATTAAAGCTGGTATAGAATCTTTTATCAACAAATCCAAATTTTTAGTTTCTTTAGAAGCATTTTTTACTTCAATCTGCTTTATAATATCATTTTTATTAACTATATTTTTAATAGAATAATTAGAATATCCATATTCATACAAAGATTTAGTATCTCCAAATCTATCAGAGCTTCCCAAAACTACACATATTAATTCTAAATTATCTTTATATGCTGAAGATACTAAACATTCTCCAGCTTGTGAAGTATACCCAGTTTTTCCTGATGTTAAATATTTATAGTAATTTTTATTATTTGGTATTAGAAGCTCGTTTGTAGAAGTATAAGTTCTATTTTGATGTTTGTTTGTAGAAGGGATTGCACAAGATGCACTACCAGCTATTTTTCTAAAAGTTTCGTTTTTCATACAATACTTCATTAATATAGATAAGTCATTAGCAGTTGTATAATGATTTTCATCATGTTTTCCGTAAGTGTTTGTGAAATGTGTATTTTGCATATTTAATTCGTTTGCTTTTGTATTCATCATTGATACAAAACTATCAATAGAACCTCCAATATATTCAGCTAAAATATTTGCAGCATCATTTGCTGAATGAACTAATAGTAATTGTAGTAATTGCTCAACTGTAAGTTGTTCTCCTATTTCTATGTTTGCAGTTGAATATCCATCTGGAATAGACATTACAGAATCATAACTTGCTGTTACCACATCATTTAAATTAGAGTTTTCTAATGTTAGAATTGCAGTTAGTATTTTTGTGGTACTTGCAGGATACATTTTTTTATTTTCATTTTTGCTGTAAAGAATTTTATTTGTATTATTGTCTATTAAAATTGCAGAATTTGAAGAGATAGAAGGGTCATCATCATTAGCAAATACAGTAATTGGATATAAAAGTATTAAAAGCAAAATTATAATTATAGTTAATATTTTTTTATTATTTATTTTCATTTTAGTTCTCCTCAATTAATCTATAAAATACTATACCGTATTTTATAGAAATTTTCAATATAAATTGATAGTTAAATTTATATTAGTATTATTTTATTAAAAAGAAAGAAGGGTTTAATTATGGAATTAACAAAAAAACAAAAAATCATATTAATAATAGCTACAATAATTGTAGCATTATTAGGAGCTTATTATATTTATACAAGAGATAAAGAAACTAAAAATAACGAAGAAAATTTAGATGCTATAGTAAATTCAGAGATAACTGAAGATGAATCAAGCGAAGAAAACAAAGAATCACAATATAGTGATAGTACAATAATGGTACATGTGTCAGGAGCTGTTAATCAAGAAGGAATTGTAGAGTTAAAAGAGAAAAGTAGAATTGCTGATGCAATAGATAAAGCAGGAGGGTTAAAGGATAATGCTTATATTGAAAAAATTAATTTGGCATATGTCCTTGAAGATGGAATGAAAATACACATACCAAATGTAAATGAAAAAACAGAAAGTCAAAACTTATCAACAGATATATCTAATAATGTAGAAGAGTATGTTACCAAAAACAGCGGTATACAAATAGAAAATATTAATAATACAACTAGAGTAGATAGTAGTAGCCAAAGTAGTAATAAAAAAATAAATATTAATAAAGCCACACAATCAGAATTAGAAACGCTACCTGGAATAGGAGCATCTACAGCACAAAAAATTATTACCTACAGGAATGAAAAAGGAAAATTTAATAAGATTGAAGATATAAAAAATGTAAAAGGAATAGGAGACAGTAAATATAATAATATAAAAGAATTAATAACTATAAAATAAATAATATTATTATTTTTTAAATATATTTAGAAATTTTCTAAATATTCGTTTTATAAAGCTTTCATTTTCTATTACCATTAAATTATTATCTACTGTTATTGTATTTAGATTTTTTCTTTCTTCAAATACTTTATAAATATCTTTACCTTGATATTGCTCTTTCTTTTGTTCTTCTTCTTTTATTAATTCTAAGTTATCTTTTTTTGCGAATTCATTTTTTTCTTCATCTGTTGCCCAATAACTTCTATAAATTAAAGATAAAATAGCTTCTGTTTCTTTTAATAAATGTTGTTTATCTATAGTTTCATTTAAATTTATACTTGTTTTATAATCAACATTCATATTATTTTCTATAAAATTCATAAAACTATTTGGAATTTTAGATAATAAGTCTTCTTCTGTATTTTCTAATATATCATAAACTTCTTTAAATGAATTTTTATATATTTCATCTATCATAAGAATTTTCTCCTTTGTTATATGTTCTTGTAAGCATTTCTTTCATATGAGCATAAGTAGAGCGAACTATATTTGCAGGTGTTCTTATTGCTATATTTTTAAATTGTTCTCTTGTAAATCTGTTTTGAGAAAAGCCTTTTCTATAGTTTTTTTTGAATACTTTTGAATCTTTTACAGATTCCCATCTATCCATATATATTTTTTTATCTGTAGGATCATCCATTATAAGATTTAAAAAGTTTTGGGCTTTTTCTTTTTCAGTAACATCTGTTTTATAGAAATTTGATAATCTATCATTATAAATTTCAGGGTTTTCTGTCATCTTAATAGAAGTATTTATTAATGAAGCATATAAAAACACATTTTGTTTTATAACTTCTGGATCTAATGTTCCATTTGCCATTCTAAATTCTATAGTATTTTTTTTAGTGTTTCCTATATTAGTTAAATTCAGCCCAGTATAACGTCTTTCGTCTAATTTATATTTACTAAATAACATTCTTAGTTTTCCAAAATTTTTATAAGATACTTTTAAAGTACCATTTTCTATTTGTTTTAAAATTTTTTTTCCAGTAGGAGCAGCCATACCATTTCTCCATAATGCAGAAACAATATGAGTTCCTTTTAGATCTTTAGTTATAGCACCTTTTCTTAAAGGATCATTTTTATCATTGCACATTTTATATAAAAGTTCTTCTGATTCAGCATATAATCTTAAAAAATTCCTCATTTTATTTGGATCTTTAGATAAGCATTGTGAATCAAAATGAACATGTAATCCACATTTGCTATTTGCAACTGCATTTTCTCCTTTTTTTCCAGGAAATTTTTTTATTTGTTCACACATAGCAGAGATGTTTTTCCAATCTTCTTTTGTATCCCTTAAAATAGGTGAAACTAATTCAGCACCACCTTCTCCAACTAGAGATTCTTCTCTTCTTGTAGCCATATGCCAATTTTTACTTTTTATAAATTCTGCACTTTCTCCAGAATATAAACCATTTTTTCCTTTTGTTTTTACATTAAATGCTTCTAATTCTATACCAAATTTGAAATCATCTGGTAAACCTAATTTTTCAAAATCTTTTGTGTATTTCATTGGTAACTCACTTTCTTCATTTTATGAATCTATTTTACTATAATTATTTATAAATATCAATTTTTTAGATAGATTAAATTTTTATTATATATAATAAAAAAACACCATTACAGGTGTTTTTTTGTTTGGTTGCGGGGGAAGGACTCGAACCTTCGACCTCAGGGTTATGAGCCCTGCGAGCTGCCAACTGCTCCACCCCGCGATGTCAATTGCAATATTTATTTTACTACTTAAATTAAGTATTGTCAATAGTTTTGTAGTATTTATATTGTATTATATGAAAAAAAGTTATAAATATTCCTCAAAATAGAATAATTTGTTACAAATATAATATATTTTAATAGGAGGAATAATATATGGAACTATCAAAAATTAGTTACATAGGAGAAAAAATAAAAAATGCAAAAGAAATAAAGATGACCAAATTATTAAAAATAGAGATATTAGTAACAGTTATTTCTATAATTTTAGGTACATTATTACACTTTACATATCAATGGTCTAATGGAAATTTATTTGTAGCAAGTTTTAGTGCTGTAAATGAAAGTGTATGGGAACATTTAAAATTAATATTTTTTCCGATGTTGATAGTTGGAATTATTGAATATTTTTTTGTTAAAAATATAACAAAAAATTATTTAGAAGCAAAAACAATAGGAATTTTTATAGCTATATGTTTTGTTGTTATTTCGTTTTTTACGTATACAGGAATAATAGGAACAAATGCTTTTATTATAGATATATTAATATTTATAATAAGTATAGTATTAGGAGAGTACATAGCATATAAATTGATGAAAAGAAAAAATGAATCAGATATAAAAACCTTAGTTTTGTCTGGAATTATTTTATTGTTTTTATTTTCTTGCTTTGTATTATGTACTTATTTTCCACCAAAGGTAAATTTATTTAGAGATCCTGTAACAAATTCCTATGGAATAAATGATAAATAAACCAAAAACATAGTGTATTATTATAATATGCTATGTTTTTTATATACAGCATGAAAATTTATTGAAAAAATCTTTCGAATTTATTCTTAATTTTAAAAAAGTGTTGACAAAAAATGTAAATTGGTATATAATTCCAATTGTCGTTTAGATAATTTTAATTCAACAATTTTTATTCATTAATAATTTAAATCTTAATCTATAATTATATTAATAAAAATTAAAAATCTGTTTAAATATTTGAGACCACTATAGTAATTCCCCCATTATTTAATATATATTATAAAAAATTACAGTCAAATAAAATGACAATTTTAAAAATTGATTTCTAAGAATTATAGTTCGAAAAAATCCAAAAAAGTTAAAAAGAATAAATTTAAGAGTATAAACATCCTTTATTTACATATATATTACCCTATAGTGGTTTCAAATATTTAAACAGAAAAAACTTCACTAAAAGTAAAAATTAGTGAAGTTTTTTATATTTTTCTAAAGCTGTTTCAGGATTATAAATTCCTGTAAAGTCTTTTATAGGTGCAAATTCTTTATTAGCATCTACTCTTAAAAGAAGCATATCATCAAAATAAGAAAAAGCATCAAAAATGAAATTTTCAAATTTAAATGAATTTGGTTTGCTTGGAACTTCTTTAACTCCTTCAGAGTTAACAAAGGGATTTTTCTTAAAAGCTCTGTGGTATGGAAGAGTAATATCAGAAACCTTTTTTACAGCTTCAATACTCATTAAATGAGATAACATATTTGCTTCTCTATATTTAAACATTCCATTTTTATATTTTGACATAGATAATTTTAAATCTATGTTATCATAATCTAATATAGCAGGTTTATTGTATTTTTTACAATAAACAGCGGTTTTTTCTAAAGGGTCTTCTTTAAAAATTGATTTTGAAGCAATCTGATAATTATTTTTAATAGTTAATCCTAATAATAAAGGATCTACATTTTTTAATAAAACATTATCTATTCCGCCAAAAGAGACCCATTTAATATTATTTTTTTCTAAATCAGTTATTATATTATGTTTTTTCATAGAATGAAAAACATTTCCATTACCATTAGCTGCTTCTTTTATTAAATAAGGTTCTTGTAAAATTAATTTACCTTTTGTTGTGATTAAAGGCAATTTATCTTGAGTAAAGAATTTAATTTTATTTTTTGGATAATCAAAGTAATTATGTTCAAGAAAATATTTTTGTGTTTGTTCATTATTTTCCTCACTCGTCATAATATACCAAGGAATAGTTACATTATATTTGTGATTAGTTTCTTTTATATTATCACATTGAATTTCAAATAGAGATTTCTTATATGGTTTTGTTTGAAGTTCGTAAGTCCCTTTTGGTCCTTTATATCCTAATCTAGTTCCTTGACCTCCTGCCATAGTAACTACAGCAAAAGAATTAGAACTAATTATAGAATCTCCTAATTTTGTATATTCTGTAATTTCATCACAAGTAAGTTTCTCCTTTTCAATATGCTCTAAAGGGGAAATTGAATTTTTTATAAAAGGTTCATTTTTCATAGAATTATTATACAAAGTAGTAATTTCTTCAAAATTTATTTTTATAATTTGATTTAATAACATATCTTTTTGTTCATCATTAAGTTCATCATAAAAATATATTAAATGTTCTTGGTTATATGTAGATAAAATTTCCTTTGCCTGTTCTAATTTTTTACACATAATTTCAACTCCTAATTGGTTTTATATACAGTTGGAAGAGCTCCTTTTAAACTTCTCATAATCATTTCTTTGTTAGGAATATCTGAATTTTCTAGATAAGAAAGTTCTTTAGTTATATCATAAGGAAGTCTTACTAAATTAAATGATATAGAGTCTAGTTCTGTAGAATTATAATTACCTTCTATTATTATATAAGATGCAAGAGTCGAAAATTTGTTACTTTTGTCATCTATATCTTTATTCATCATTTCTACTGGTACACCAACACTACCAGGATTGAATAAAGTTTTGTTTTTTATTCTTACTAAACATGGAGTATGGATGTGACCATATCCAACTATATCCGGTGTTGGATCTTTATCTGTTTTACCTATAAATTCCGTGTTTTTGAATAGGTCTAAAGGATTTTCTATTTCCTTACCTGGATAAGAAGTTCCTTTGTTTGAAAACATAGGATTATAGATATCATCTAAGCTAAAAGGTGAAGCATGAAAAAGTCTAATTAAATGCCCACTCATATAAAACTCATGAGAAACAGGAAGATTTGCAATAAAATTTGCTCTTTCTTCACCAATTTTATTTCTTGTCCAAAAGTTTTTGTTTTTAACTTCAGGTCTGCAGATTGCATAATCTGAATTTCCAAGTAAAATAACTTCACATACTTTTTTTAATTTATCTATAACTAAATCTGGATTAACACATTTTATTATACTATCACCTAAACAAAAAATTTTATTTATATTACGTTTTTTGATATCTTTTAAAACTGTATTTAATGCTGTTATGTTTCCATGTACATCTGATATAATAGCTATTTTGTCCATAAATACCTCCTAAAATCCAATAATTTCATTGTATATCTCAATTGCAAAGTTATCTGTCATACCAGAGATAAAATATATAATTGCTTTATAAAACTCCTTTTCATTATTCAAATTAAATACAACTTGATTTTTTAGTTTTAAGTTTTCTCTGTTACCTAAATCAAAATAATGGTTTAAAAAGCTTAAGAAATTTTTATATAATTTAGGGTAGAATTTATTTAAATTTTCAACATTTTCTAATGTATGATCTTGTTCAAAAGTTGATTTTAATAAAGAATATATTTCTGTTAAAACAATATTAAAATATCTATTTGATGGCTGTATTCTTTGGCAATTATAAATATATTTATAATTAAATTCATTAATTTTATTAATTAAATTAAAAGCATCTTGTGAAAAACATAATCCCTTTTCTGGTGAAGAGTTTTCACATAAATCAGTTATTAAATAATTAATAATAATTGTATTATTAATTTTATCTTTAGTATATTTAGAATCTAATAATTTATATAATTCATCTAAGTGATTATCTAAAATTCCTAAAGTAATTGCGTCTTCAATATCTCTACCAATATAAGAGATTTTATCAGATAACTTAACAACACAAGCTTCCCAAGTGTAAGGGGCAAATTGATTAGGATATTTATAATCAGAAAGATTAATATATTCAGTTCTAGGTTTTAAACCATTTTCACTAACTTCTCCACAATGAGATATAATCCCATCTCTTACACCATATGTAAGATTTAAGTTCTTTTTATATTTATTATCATCTTCCAATAATTCAATATAATCTACAAAATCCAAACCATTTTTTTCATGCCAGAATGTAGTTCCAACATCTTTTTGCGATAAACTAGATAAAATTCTTTCACCTACATGACCGAATGGACTATGACCTATGTCATGAGAAACTGCTATAGCTTTAGTTAATTCTGTATTTAATCCTAAATATGTTGCTATTGTATAACTAATAGATTCTACATGTGTAACATGTTCAATTCTTGTACAAATATGGTCATTGTCAGGAGAAAAGAATACTTGAGTTTTGTGTTTTAATCTTCTATAAGCATTACAATGTATAATTCTAGTATAATCTCTACCAAATTCTGTTCTAATATCATTGTCTCTTTTGTAAAGAGGTGTACACCTTGATATAATGTTATTCCAATTTGGATTACTTTCATTTGCTGCATATTTTTTAAAACTATCTTTCATTTAGTCCTCCTTATATTACTAAAATAAGTTTATAATAAAAATCGCAAAAAGTCCATAACATATAGATAAATTATTGAATTTAGAAAAATAAAATAGTATAATAAAAATCGGAAGGAGAAGAGGAAAATGTTCAATTTAGTAAAAGATGATTTTGATGAAAATTCAGATGATATTTTAAATACAATAAATAAAATGTTAGAAAAAAATGAAGAAGTAAAAAAAGAAAAAAATGAGAAAAAAGAGGATTAAGGTGATAATATGAATATAATTTATATTATGGGAAAAAGTTCATCTGGAAAAGATACAATTTTTAATATAATAAAAAATAAATTAGAAGTAAACACATATGTAATGTATACAACAAGACCAATAAGAGAAGGAGAAATACCAGGAGAAACATATAATTATATAACAGATGATGAAATGCAAAAATATATAAATGGAAAAGAAAAGGATAAATTAATAGAATATAGAACATATCAAACAATATATGGACCATGGACCTATGCAACTATTGCAGATAAACAATTTGATACAAAAAAAGATTTAATTATGCTAGGAACATTAGAATCATATAACAAAATGAAAGAATATTTTAAAAAAGAATTAATTCCAATATATATAGAAGTAGAAGATGGAATTAGACTAGAAAGAGCGATTCAAAGAGAAAAGAAACAAAAAGAACCTAAATATACAGAATTATGTAGAAGGTTTATCGCTGATAGTAAAGATTTTTCAGAAGAAAACATAAAAAAATCAAAAATAGAAAAGAGATTTCAAAATATAGAGTTAGATAAATGTGTGGATGAAATTATAGAATATTTAAATAGTCAAAAAAGATAATAAACATAGTAGGCAGATATAAATCTGCCTTAATTATATTATTGAGAAAATTGTTAAAAATACATAATAAGAGGTGAATATTATGAAGGCATTAATTACAGGAGCATCATCAGGAATCGGAAGAGATATTGCAAAAATATTAAGTAAGAAAGGTTATGATTTAGCACTTGTTTCAAGAGATGAAGAAAAGCTACAAAATGTGAAAAAAGAATTAGAAAAAAACAATGTGAAAATAGAGATATATGCAATGGATTTATCAATAGAAGAAAATTGTAAGAATCTTCACGAAAAAGTAAAAGATATTGATATTCTTATTAATAATGCTGGCTTTGGAGATTGTGGAAATTTTGCCAAAACTGATTTAAATAAAGAAATAAATATGATAAAAACAAATATTATAGCATATCATATTTTGACAAAATTATATTTAATAGATATGAAGAAAAAAGAAAAAGGAAAAATTTTAAATGTGGCATCAATAGCTGGATTTATGCCTGGACCGTTAATGTCCACGTATTATGCTACAAAAGCGTATGTTGTTAGATTATCTGAAGGAATTAGGGAAGAGTTAAAAAAAGAAAAATCTAATGTTAAAATTAGCATATTATGTCCTGGACCAGTAAATACAAATTTTAATAAGGTAGCAAATGTTAAATTTCATATGAGAGAAGCAAATAGTGAAAAAGTAGCACAATACGCTATAAAAAAATTAGAACAAGGAAAATTTTATATTGTACCAGGAGTAGATGTTAAATTGGCAAGATTTGGAGCTAAAATTTCTCCATCTAATTTTACAAGCAAAATTACGTATATGATACAAAAAAGAAAACTAGAAAGAAACTAAAATAATTTTTAGATTGAAATATAGAGTGTAAAACACAATATAAAGATGTGAAATTAAGAAATTGACAAAGTCTAAATTTCATGTTAAAATAAAAACTATATTAGGAGTATATCTAGGTATTTACCGAGCGATATAAAAACAACAATAGTTGTTTACACAGAAAAGTAAGTTAACCTTGCTTGAGGAGTCTTAATAAAAGATTTCTTAAGTGAGTTTTTTTTATTTTTAATGGAGGGGATAATATGAAGTATTTTAAAAAGATTATAGGAGATAGAATATATTTATCACCTAGAAATAGTGAAGATGTAGAGCAATTCACTCAATGGTTAAATGACTTTGAGACGACAGATTATTTAGGAAGAAGCGGAACTCTTATAACAATTGAAGGAGAAAAGAAATATCTAGAAGAAAACAATAGTCCAGAATCAACATTTGTTATAGTTACACTAGATAATAATAAAATGATAGGAACAGTTTCATTAGAAAAAATTAATTGGCATAATAGAACTGCTACTTTAGGAATATTTATAGGTGATAAAGATTTTAGAAATAAAGGTTATGGAACAGAAGCAATTAAATTGATATTAGAATATGGATTTAAATACTTAAATTTATATAATATTAAATTAGATTTAATGGAATTTAACGCAAGAGCTTTAAAATGTTATGAAAAATGTGGCTTTAAAGAATATGGTAGGAGAAGGAAATGTGAATATCTAAATGGAAAATATTATGATATTATAAGCATGGATATATTATCAGATGAGTTTAATGGAGATTTTATAAGAAATAAAAATATATGACAAAGGAGCAAAATATGAATTTTGTAGAGTATAATGACAAAAAAATATTATATGAAATAGTAAGAGCAAAAATAAAGAACATGTATATTTGCATAAAAGAAGGAAAAGTAATAGTTAAAGTTCCTTTAAGACTTAAAGAAAAATATATAGTAGATTTTGTAAATAAAAAGGCTAAATGGATATATAACAAAGTAAATGAAAGCCAAAAACAAGAGAAAATAAATAAAACAATTAGTAAAGAAGAAGTAAAAAAACTAGAAAATATAATAAAAGATAGTGTGAAAGAATATGCAGATAAACTAAATTTATATCCAAATAAAGTTAGAATAAGAGATATTAAATATGCATGGGGAAGTTGTTCAACAAACAAAAATATCACTATTAATAAACAATTGGCTATTAAAGAAGAAGACGTTATAAAGTATGTTGTTTTACATGAGATGTGTCATTTAAAGTACATGAATCATTCAAAAGATTTTTGGGATTTAGTAGAAAGTATAATGCCAGAATATAAAACATATAAAAAGAGCTTAAAACAATAAATTAAAATAAATATATTGAGTGAAAAGAATATCGAAAAAAATTGATTATTAAGTTATTTTTAAACTATGTATCAAATTATGTAAAAAAATAAAATTTTATGATATAAAATGCGATGAAAAATGCTTGAATTCCTTGAATAACAGTAGTATTATAAAAAAGCTTGAACAAAAGAGGAGGAATAAAAAAAGTGGTAACTTTATATGGAAGTACTTTTGTAAATGAGAAAGAACTAAAAGAATCAAAAATAGATCATAAAATTAAATTAGAATATTATAAAGTAAAAAATGAAGCAAGAACATTAAAAAATAATAAAATATCAAAATTTGGTATAAATGTAGTAAAAACAGAATATACAAAAGATGAAATAAAGGTAGAAGAAAAAGAAATAAAATATTTATCAAGTGATGAAGAAAGAGTAAATAATATTTTAGAAATTCTTAAAAATAATAAAGTGACTCCAATAGGAGTAAAAGACGTAATAACAGATCTATCAAGAAAAATTATATTCTCATAAAAATAATATGTTGTTTAAATTTCCACAATTCTATTGCAAATTGTGGAAATTTATTCTAAAATACTATAGTATAATGAATATGATTAGTAAATATATCATTATTAAGGAGGATTACATGGCCGATAAGTTAATTATAGTAGAATCACCTGCAAAGGCGAATACAATAAAAAAGTTTTTAGGTGGAAGTACTAAAGTAGTAGCATCTATGGGGCATATTAGAGATTTACCGAAATCTAAATTAGGAGTTAATATTGAAAATGACTTTGAACCTGAATATATAAATATTAGGGGGAAAGGTGATTTAATAAAATCATTAAAAAATGAAGCCAAAAAGGCAAAAAAAATATATATTGCAACTGACCCTGACCGTGAAGGAGAAGCAATAGCTTGGCATCTTGCTTATATACTAAACCAAGAGAAAGAAAAAATAACAAGGGTAACATTTAACGAAATAACAAAAAGTGCAGTAAAAAAAGCAATAAAAGAGCCAAGAAATATAGATTTAAATTTAGTGGATGCACAACAAGCAAGAAGAGTTTTAGACAGAATTGTTGGGTATAAAATAAGTCCAATTTTATGGAAAAAAGTAAAAAGAGGTTTATCAGCCGGAAGAGTTCAATCTGTGGCAGTTAAACTAATTGTAGATAGAGAAGAAGAAATAGAAAAATTTATTCCAGAAGAATATTGGAATATATATGCAAATTTACAAGATAAAGAAACAAAAAAAGAATTCCAAGCTAAATTTTATGGAGAAAATGGAAAGAAACAAGAAATTCATTCAGAAGATGAAGTACAAAAAATCTTAAAGACAATAGAAAAAGCTAAATATATTGTAGATGATATAAAGAAAAGCGAGAAAAAGAGAAATCCAGCACCACCATTTACAACAAGTACAATGCAACAAGAAGCGTCTAGAAAACTAGGATTTACTTTAAAGAAAACAATGACAATAGCACAAGGATTATATGAAGGTGTTAAAATACCTGAAAAAGGAACAGTTGGTTTAATTACTTACATGAGAACAGATTCTACAAGAATATCTGAAGAAGCAAGAGCAATAGCAAAAGAACAAATTACTAAAGATTATGGTGATGAATATTACGAAAATAGATATTATAAAGCAAAAAAAGATTCACAAGATGCGCATGAGGCAATAAGACCAACATATATTGATATAAATCCAGAAGAAATAAAAGATGCATTATCAAAAGATCAATATAAATTATATAAACTTATATATAATAGATTTATGGCTAGCCAAATGTCAGCAGCAATTTATGATACTATGTCAGTAACAATAGATGCAAATGGATATACTTTTAAAGCAAATGGTCAAACTCTTAAATTTAAAGGATTTATGACGTTATATGTAGAAGGAACAGATTCTAAAGAAGAAGAAAAAGAAGGAATGCTTCCAGATATCAAAGAAAAAGAAGAGTTAAAATTAGTTAAAATTGATCCAAAACAAAGTTTTACAGAGCCACCACCTAGATATACAGAAGCAAGTTTAGTAAAGACATTAGAAGAAAAAGGAATTGGTAGACCTAGTACATATTCACCTACAATAACTACTATATTAGATAGAAGATATATAGAAAAAGAACAAAAACAATTAGCGCCAACAGAATTAGGAAAAATAGTAAATAAAATATTAATAGAAAATTTTACAGATGTAATAAATGTAGAATTCACAGCAGAAATAGAAAGCGAATTTGATGAAATTGCAGAAGGAAAAGAACCATGGAAAAATATGATAAGAGAATTCTATGGACCTTTTGAAAAAGAATTAGAAAAGGTAGAAAAAGAGTTAGAAAAGGTAGAGTTGGTTGAAGAAGTTTCTGATGTACCATGTGAAAAGTGTGGAAGAATGATGGTATATAAATATGGTAGATATGGAAAATTTTTAGCATGTCCAGGATATCCTGAATGTAAAAATGCAAAACCTATTATAGAAACAATAGAAGAACCATGTCCAAAGTGTGGAGGAACAATACAAGTTAGAAAAACAAAGAAAAGAAGAAAATATTATATTTGTGAAAATAATCCGGCTTCATGTGATTATATATCTTGGAACAAACCTAAAAAAGAAGAAAAAGAACAATAGAAAAAATACGTTATATTACTTGACAATATAACGTATTTTTGGTATTATTTTATATGCTTAAACATATAATTGTATAAATAAAGATATGCGGGAATAGCTCAGTTGATAGAGCGCTGCCTTGCCAAGGCAGAGGTCGCGGGTTTGAGCCCCGTTTCCCGCTCCAAGTTCTATATAAAGAAATAGAACATATAATTAGATATGGCGACATAGCCAAGTGGCTAAGGCACGAGTCTGCAAAACTCTGATCCCCGGTTCGAATCCGGGTGTCGCCTCCAATACTAAAAAACAATGGAATTTTATTATTTTCCATTGTTTTATTATTTTTTTCTATTTATTTATAATGTAAATTAAGTAAATAATATTTTCTTTTTTGATTTAATATACAATCTTAAATATAGTGCTCTTACAGTTCTATCAATACCACATACAACAGATAATCCAATTATTCCTATATTAAATTTATATATAATATAACATAAAGGAACTCTTACACATAAACCACCTATAAAAGCCATCATTCTAATAGCTTTTGTATTTTTATTAGCTGAAAGATAAGCTCTATAATTACATCCTGCTACTGTTGCTATAAATTCTATAGAATATAACCATATATATGGATTGCATTTATTCCAAGGAACGGACTTTCCTAAAGCAAACCATAGAGGATATATAAATACAGGAATAAATAATGTAGCAAAAATAATTCCATATAGTTCAATATTATCTACTTTATTTAATAAATTTTCTTTTTTATTTTCTATATCATTTGAATATTCAACTAATAATCCAGAATAATACCCTTCAATTATCTCGCATAATGTATCAATAATTGTTCCACATACACAATGTATTGCATAAATACTTGTTCCAAATGAACTAGCAACATGTGTATAATATATATTTACAATCCTTTGTATAAGTTTATTAAATATTAGATCTTTGGCAAAGTATAAAATTTGTTTTATATAATCAAAAGACATTTTAAACAATTTATATTTAGAAAGAATTAATAATAATATAGAATTTATTAAAGAAGATATTATAGTTGCAATATATATACCAATTTCATTATATCCAAGTTTTACACTTAAAAAGTCTCCAAATATATTAACTAAAGATGAAATTACTGTTGCAATCCATATTTTATTTGTCTTAGTATCAATTTTTAATATATTTTTAGGAACATAACCAATTGAGTGAATTGGTAGTTGGATAGCTTTTAATTTTAATATTATTGATAATATTTCTCGAGCATTGTTCTCTAAATTATATACATATGTAATTTGTTTTGAAAAAGTAAAAAGTATTATAGAAATTATTACAGAGCTTAATATTTCTATAAACATTGCTGAATTGTTTATTTGTTTTGCATTTTGTTTATCTCTAGCTAGACAAATAGTATGTGCATTTGATACACAAGCTTGTATAGTATTTATAGCCCAATTTAGTGTAAAGAAAGAGGAAAACACAATAATAGCAGTTTTTCCAATTGAGTTTGATATGGATTTATCAATTGTTACTAATAATGTATTTGTAAATTCTACTAATATATATGGCAGAACAAATATAAATGTTTTTATTATTTCTTTAAATGTTATTTTTTTCTTCATCTATTACCTCATTACAAGTTTTAATAAATTCTTCAAATATTTTATTATTATTTTTATCAATTTTATATAAACTTTCTGGATGGAATCTAAAGGCCATATAGAAAGTTTTATTTGGAGCTTCTACTCCATCAATGTATCCATCATCACATAAACAATTTATATTTGATTTTGGATGTTTATCTATTGTTTTTTATGTCTAGAATTAACTTCTATTTCTGTCTTGCCTATGATTTTATAGAGTCTTGAATTTGTATCTAATTTTACTGTATGAACATAAGTGCTATATATATCATTATGTTTTTCAGGATTTGGGATTAATTTTGTAGTTCCACCTAAAGCTCTAACCATAACATTTTGTCCACAACAAATTCCGATAGTTGGGATATCATTATCGTAACAATATTTAGCAACAATCATTTCATAATTATCACAAGCACCACCACCTTGGAAGACTATTCCATTGCATAGTTTTATTTGTGATATTAAATTATTAAATTCGTCTTTATTTAAATTATCTTTCCATTCATCTGAAACATCATCTTTTTCATCTTTGGGCAATAATATTCCAATAGCAATTCCACCATTATCAAAAATAGCCTGTTTAATTTCATCTCTTATATACATGTTAGGTCTTGTTTCTTTTTTCATAAAATGTTTTGAGACAATTCCTATAATTGGTTTTTTATTAATAATCATATTATTTGCTCTTTGAAACATTATTGTTTACATTATAATACAATTATTTAAATTTTGCTATAATATATCGAAATATGCAAATTTTATTTTATTTGCTTGTTTTCTTATAAAGAATATTATATAGTATAGAATATAAAAAGGGTGAGAATACATGGAATATAAGGTTATTTTAATACAAGGAGCAATGAATATTGAAATCGAATACTTAATTAATCAATTAAAAGAAAAAGAGAAAATTGCAATTGCTGAATATGAATTTTACAAAGGGACTATATCAAATAAAACTATAATAATATCTAAAACGTTAATAGGTACAATAAATGCAACAATTGCTACTAGTATAGGAATTTCAAGATTTAAACCAGATGTGATTATTAATCAAGGTATTGCAGGAGCGCATAAGAAGGATATACATATAGGTGACATTGTTATTGGAGAAAAGTGTTGTAATATTAATTCGTATTCAATGCCTACGAAAAGTGAAAATGAAGGAACAAATCCGTTTGAATGGGAACCAGATAAAAGAGCTAAGCAGATTCAAAATGCAGATGACAATTTGTTAAAATGTGTTAAAGAAAAATTATTTTTAAATTATAAAAGAAAAGTATTTATAGGAACTTTAGGAAGCGGAGATGTATTTAATAGAGAAATAGACAGAATAAATTGGATAAATAATACTTTTGGTAATTTATGTGAAGATATGGAAAGTATAGGAGTTTATACAACATGTAATAAATATAAAATTCCTTGTATAGGAATTAGGATAATTTCTAATAATGAAATTACAGGCGAAGAATTTGATGAAGCACAAGCTATTCATCTTCAAAAATTATTAATAGAAGTTTTAAAAAATTGAAGATAAATTTAATATATCAAAATGTATAAATTAGAAATTCCTGGAAAGAATAATATAAATACATAAATCCAAGGAGGTCTAAATGAGAGAAAGTAACTTAAAGAATATTGTAGTATTAAAAAATTTACCTTCAAATTTTATTGAAGAAGCATTTGTGATTTTAAAGTCAAATAAAGCTGCCATGAAACTTGAAAAAATAGAAAAAAACAAAAAAGCAGAAACTTGTAATACAAGTAAAAAAAACAAAGATTATGTACTAAAAGAAGCTGAAATGGTGATATCAAATTACATTTCAAATATTGAAGATCCAAATAAAAACAAATCAGATAAATTAAAAGCAAATAGAAAATACATCAGATTAAAAAATTATGCATATATTTCAAGTGTTATAATGGTTATACAATTCATAATGCTAATTATTAAATAATTCATAAAACACTTTCTTCCAACATATAGTTTAAAAGAAACTAAGGAAGAGGTGTTTTTTTATGGAAAGACTAATGAGCGTAGAAGATAAAATAAAAAGGGCAGAAGAAATATATGAAATAAGACATGGTATTTCAAATACTATAGCCAAAGTAAATGTGAATGAAAAGAAAGATGTAAAATTGTTAAAAAAGATGATAATTCAAATAATTGTATGTATGTCAATATATATAATTATTTACGTTATACAGAATAATAATTTTCCGTTTTCTCAGGATTTTATAAACAAAACAGATGAAATTCTTTCTTATGATACTAATTTTATACAAATGTATGAAGATGTAAAAAATCAGATTTTAAGTTTTATAAATAAAGATGAAAATAAAAATGAGAGCGAAATGGCCCCAGAAGAATCAATTGGAGGTTCAGAAGAAAATAATGATCAAAATATAGAAGTAGGACAAGAAGAAAATACAAATCAGGAAGCTAATGAACAACAAAATAATCAGATGTCTGAAGCTGACAAAGAAATTCAAACAATAAAGAGTACAACTACATTTATAAAACCAATAGAAGGAATAATAAGTTCGAAATATGGACAAAGAGAGCAAGCAACAGGTAATGTGCCTAAAAATCACACAGGCACAGATATTGCAGCTAATATAGGAACAAAAATAAAATCAGCTACTGATGGAGAAGTTGTGTTATCTTCTGAAGAAGGTGATTATGGAAAACATTTAAAAGTTCAAATTGGAGAAGTAAGCATAATTTATGCTCATTGTAATCAATTGTATGTTAAACAAGGTGATCAAGTAAAACAAGGGCAAGAAATAGCAGAAGTAGGTTCAACTGGAAATTCAACACGGACCACATTTACATTTTGAAATAAGGTTATCAGAAAAAACTATTGATCCGCAAACTATTTTAGAATTGTAAAGGAGACCTAAATGAAATTTAAAATTGATTTAAAAATTTTTATATTTTTAATTATATTTTTATTAACAAGACAAATAGAAGTTTATGCAACAATAATGTTTTTTGCTATTATTCATGAATTAGGACATTTGTTAGCAGGGGTACTTTTAGGAATGAAACCTGAAAAAATGGAAATAAAACCATATGGAATAAGTGTTTCTTTTAAAATATTATATGATGATTATAACAAAAAAATAAAACAGGGAAATTTGTTAGAAATTAAAAAAATTATAGTAGCTTTAGCAGGACCTATTACTAATGCTATTATAATACTAGCAACATGGAAAATAGAAATGGGAGTATTTAATAAGCTATTAATTATATATTCTAATATATTACTTATATTATTTAATTTATTGCCTATATATCCATTAGATGGAGGAAGAATTCTTAATGGAATATTACATATACAATTTGGAAAGAGAAAAGCAGAAAAATACATAAACAGTATTTCTTTTGTATGTCTGGTGTTATTAACATTAGTAGGAAGTATATTAGTATATTCTCTTAAAAATATTTCAATATTTTTAATTATAGTTTGCCTTTGGGCAATGTATATAAAGCAAGATTTAATATATAGAAGAAGAAATAAAATTTATTATTTAGTAGAAAAAACTATTGAAAATAATTAGAATAAATAGTAAACTAATACTAAAGATAAAGGAGATAGCAAAAGATGAATAATAAATTGAAAAATTCAAAAGGTGTTACTTTGGTAACTTTAATAGTAACTATTATAGTATTACTTATAGTGAGTAATGTAACTATATATAGTGTTAAGAACAACTTAGGAATTGAAAAATTAAAAAATATGCAAAACGATATAGAAAATTTAAGTGATAAAATATCTGCATATTATAATCAATATGGAACTTTACCTATAATAGATGGAGAATATACAAATACAAAAGAAATTGAAAACGCTGGATTAATAAATAAAAATGTAGATAAAGGAAATTTTTATATAATTGATTTATCAGCATTAGAAAACTTGACTTTAACATATGGAAAGGATTTTAAAAATATAAAAAACACATCAGATAAAAATACATTAAAAGATATTTATATAATAAATGAAACAAGTCATAATATTTTTTATGTAAAAGGGATAAAATCAGATGGAGAAATGTATTATACAAATTATACAGCAGATCAAGTAGACAAAGAAGCAGTAGATATAAAATATGTAGATAATATAAAAATACCAGATGGGTATACATATATAGGAAAAACAGAGAACAATGAGATTCAAATTAAAGATAATGAAAATAATATTTATATATGGACAAATGTAAATGAGATAATTACATCTGTACCAGAAGGAATTAATATTAATACTAATGAAACAGAAAAATTTATAAATAGTGTAAATGCATATAAAGGGTACTATAAAAATAATAATAGTGTAGTTTATATTCCATTAGACGAAAAATGGTCAACTAAAGGTGATGGTGAATTTAAATATAAAGATAAAACTGGAAAAACAATAACAATACCTAGTGGATTTTGTGTAAGTCAGGTAAAAGGAGAAGACGAAATAAGCAAGGGGTTAGTAATAAAAAATAATAATACAGATGATAGATATGTTTGGGTAGAAGTACCAAAAACAATATATGATACAGCTCAATCAGAAAAAGATTATGAAAATATAGAAAAAGACATGCAAGAATATGCAAGTGAATATAGAGATGGAAGTAGTATTGATAATTGGTACAATGGATGTGGAATATCAAATTCAACAGAATATGTCAATTTAAAGAATAAGATGTTAGAAAGTGTATATGAAAAAGGCGGATTTTGGATAAGCCAATATGAGATAGGTGCTGATACAATAGCAACATCAACAGGTACAAGTAGAACTCCTAGAAGTAAAGCAGATATGTATCCATATACTTATGTGACATGTGCTCAAGCACAACAATTGTCAACAAACATGGAAGCAAATGATTTAACAAGTAGCTTATTATTTGGAATTCAATGGGATTTAACACTTAAATTCATAGAAGAAAACAATGGAAAAACAAAAAGTTTGATTAAAGAAGATTCTACAACATGGGGGAATTACCAGAATGCTACTTTTACAATATATAAAGGCTCATATTCTGTAGATGACGGAAAAAATTATACGGCAGTTAGCCAAAATTATACAAAGACTAATGTTATTTCAGATACTACTGATAGTAATGTATTAATAACAACAGGAGCAACAATCAGAAATTGTGCATTAAATATATATGATTTAGCAGGAAATGTGTTTGAATTTACATTAGAGCAAACAACTGATGGTTCTAATCCATGTACTATAAGAGGAGGATATTCTGGAATATCAGGTTCAGTATTTAGTGCTTATTCACGTCAAAGCAAAGATAGAAGTGGAAGTTATGAAAATTGTGGTTTTAGAACAACCTTATATTAAAATATTTAAAATCAAAAGAACTAAAATTTATTTTTCAAATTTTAGTTCTTTTGATTTTATTAATATAGAACTATTCTTTTTTATATATACATAAAAAAGAGACTTTGTAAACAAATTGTAATATTTTAGTAATATTTTTGTTATTTTGGTATAAAATCAATTGACTTTTTGCCGTTTTCGTTATATCATATAGATGTTAAAAATAAGCTTTTTAAAATCCTAAGGAGGAAAATTATGGGAGAAGTAATAGTTATAACATCAGGAAAAGGTGGAGTAGGAAAGACAACAACAACAGCCAATTTGGGTTCAAGTTTAGCTTTAGAAGGTAAAAAAGTAGCTTTAATAGACACAGATATAGGACTTAGAAACTTAGATGTAGTTATGGGACTAGAAAATAGAATAGTATATGATATTGTTGATGTTGTAGAAGAAAATTGTAAATTAAGACAAGCTCTAATAAAAGATAAGAGATTTAAAGACTTATATTTACTACCAGCCGCACAAACTAGAGATAAAAGCGCTGTAAATGAAGAACAAATGAGAAAATTAGTTGATAAATTAAAAGAAGAATTTGACTATATACTTATAGATTGTCCTGCAGGAATAGAACAAGGTTTCAAAAACGCAATAGCAGGAGCAAATCGTGCAATTGTTGTCACAACAGCAGAGATTTCTGCCATAAGAGATGCTGACAGAATAATAGGACTTTTAGAATCATCTGAAATAAGAAATCCAGAATTAGTAATTAATAGAATAAGACCTAACATGGTAAAAAAAGGTGAAATGATGGATGTAGATGATATAGTAGATTTACTATCAATAGATCTTATAGGAGTAGTTCCAGATGATGAATATATTATAACTCAAACAAATAAGGGAGAACCAGTAATACAAAATAAAAAAGCACCATCAGGAAAAGCATATTTAGAAATAGCAAAAAGGATATTAGGCGAAAAAATTGAGGTAACAATACCAGGAAGAGAAGACGGTTTTTTTGCAAAGCTAAAAAGATTATTTAAGAAATAATAAACAATTTGGAGGGAAATAAATACAATGTTTGAGAGCATAATGAATCTTTTTAAAAAATTAAACAAAAAAGAAAAAAAGGCAACAGTTAATTCAAAAGAAGCAGCAAAAGAAAGATTACACTTAGTATTGATGCAAGATAGGGCAAATGTTTCAGCTGATTTCTTAGAACTTATGAAACAAGAAATAATAGATGTAATAAAAAAATACATAGATGTAGATGAGGGAGCAATAGATGTTAGACTAACAAATAAAGAAAATGAAGATGGCACAAATGGTGCTCCTGCTTTATATGCAAATATACCAATAATCAATATAAAACATGAAACTAAAAAAGTAGAAAAAAGTGTAGATAGTGCTAAAAATGAGGAAAACAAAAAAACTGAAAAAATTGAAAAAGCAAAAAAAGAAAACAAAAAGGTAGAAGAGAAATCTAATCAAAAAGAAGATAAAGATAATAAAAAAGAAGATGTTAAAAACAAAGAAGAAAAAGATGTTGTAAAAGAAGAGAACAAAGAGCAAAAAAGTAACGATAAAGACAATAAAAAAACAGAAGATAATAAAAGCGAAGAGAACAATGAAGCAGAAGATGAAATTAAATCAGAAAAATAGAATAGAAAAAGAGATGGTTTAATGAGAAAAAGGGAATTTAAAAATATAGAGTGGAGTGTAGTAATAATTGCAATTATCCTTTGTATAATAGGGCTAGTTGCATTATTTTCTGCAACTCAGGAAACAGAACATGATGAATTCAATAAACAATGTATATGGCTTGCTGTTAGTTTAGTTATAATGATTATTGTAATGCTAATAGACTATGAAACAATGGCAAAAGTAGCACCTATTATATATGGAATTTTTATTTTGCTATTAATAGGTGTGTTATTTACAACGCCTGTAAATGGAGCTACTAGCTGGTTTAATATAGGATTTTTTTCTTTCCAACCAGGAGAATTTGCTAAAGTTTTTGTAATATTATTTTTAGCTTTAGCAATAACTAGAATAAAACAAAAAGGAAATAAAGAAATAAATAAGATATCTAAACTTGCAATTGTTTTTGCAATTGTTGGAGTTCCGATATTATTAATAATAAAACAACCTGATTATGGAACAGCAGCAGCTTTTTTAGTTGCAACTGCATTAATGCTTGTTGCTGCGGGAATTGACAAAAGATATATTATTTCAATAATATTATTAATAATAGTATCAGTACCATTATTATATAATTTTGTATTACCAGAACATGCGAAAACAAGAATTGATATATTTTTAAATCCGGAATCAGATCCTAGAGGAGCAGGATATAATATAATTCAATCTAAATTAGCAATAGGAGCTGGTGGATTGACAGGAATGGGATTTTTAAAAGGAAATCAAACACAATTAGGATTTTTATATCCTAAAACTACTGACTTTATTTTTGCAGTAATAGGAGAAGAATTAGGATTTGTTGTATCAGGAGTAGTAATAATAATGTATATATTTTTTATAAATAAATGTATATATATAGCTAAGACAGCAAAGGATGAATTAGGTTCTTTAATTGCTACTGGAATTGCCGGAGTATTTCTATTTCATATGATAGAAAATATAGGAATGGTAATGGGACTATTACCAATAACAGGAGTTCCACTTCCATTTATAAGTTATGGAGGAAGTTCATTAATTACTAATTTTATTTGCGTAGGACTATTAGCTAATATAAGTAGTAAAAGACAAAAAACTATATTTGTTAAATAAAAAGAAGGAATAAGATGTATCTAAAAAAATTAAAAATAGGAAATGTAGAACTTGAAAATAATTTAATATTAGCACCAATGGCAGGTATAACTAACCTGCCTTTTAGAATTATATGCAAAAGATATAATCCTGGGATGGTATGCACAGAAATGGCAAGCAGTAAAGCAATGTTTTATAATGACAATAAAACTAAAAGATTACTAAATACTAAAGGAGAAAAAAGACCTATAAGTTTTCAGATTTTTGGTAGTGATGAAGAAGCGATGGGATATGCAGCTAAAAATATTAGCAAGTTTGCTGATATCATTGATATAAATATGGGATGTCCAGCTCCAAAAGTTGTTAAAAATGGAGATGGAAGCAAATTGCTATTAGACTTGGAGAAAGCAAAAAAAATCATGCAATCAGTTGTGGAAAATTCATCAGTGCCAGTAACTGTAAAGATAAGAAAAGGATGGGATAATGACCATATAGTAGCAGTAGATGTAGCAAAAATTGCACAAGAGGTAGGAATTTCAGCTATTACTATACATGGAAGAACAAGAAGCGAATTTTATACTGGAAATGCAGATTGGGAAATAATAAAACGAGTTAAACAAAATGTAGATATTCCTGTTATAGGAAATGGAGATGTTATAGATGAAGAAACAGCATTAAAAATGTTTCAAGATACTGGAGTAGATGGAATTATGATAGGCAGGGGGGCTTTAGGAAATCCATGGATATTTAGAGAAATAGAATATTTTTTAAAGACTGGTAAAAAGTTAGAGCTACCAACAAAAGAGGAAAGATTGCAAACAATAAAACAACATATAGAATTAGCTGTACAAGAAAAAGGAGACATAGCGATAAAAGAACTTAGAAAGCATATTTCATGGTATACAAAGAATTTAAAAAATTCAAGTGAATTTAGAAAAAATATGAATCAAATAGAATCAAAAGAAGAATTAATAAATCAATTAGAAGAATATTTTAAAACCTTATAGAATAATAATGTAGTGAATTATAATAATAATTCACTATTTTTTATATAGATGGAGGTTTATTTTGAATAAAAAGAAGATTTTTTTAATAATTTTAATTCTAATTATTTTAGGAATTTCAATATTTTTAATGTTTTTTAATAATAAAGAGGCTAAAAATATGAAAATTGGTAATAATAGTAGTAGTCAAGATGTTGTAAATTATATTTTAAATATTAACTCATATGAAGCAGAGATTAATGTAGAAATTAATAGTAATAAAAACAATAATAAATATAAAATAAAACAAAAATATGAAAACTCTGGAATAATTACACAAGAAATAATTGAACCAAATAATATCAAGGGAGTCAGAATAACAAAAGAAAATGATAATTTAAGAATAGAAAATACAGACTTAAACTTAAATATAATACTAGAGAAATACGCTTATCTATCAGATAATATTTTAGATTTAGACTCTTTTATTGAAAATTATAAAAACAACAATGAATCAAAATTCTCAGAGAAAAATGATGAATTAATATTAGAAACAGTAGATAATAGTAATAACAAAAATCCTAAACATAAGAAATTATACATAGATAGAAAAACTGCAAATCCAACAAAAATGGAAATAAAGGATACTAACAAAAATTCAACTATTTACATAATATATAATGAGGTAAAAGTAAATAGTTTGAATTAAAAGATTATTTCTTTACTTCAACTAGTATTTAAAATAAAACATACTTGACAATATACTAATAGTAGGAGTGAAGAAAAATGCAAATAAAAAGAGGTGATATGTTTTATGCTGACTTAAGTCCTGTGGTAGGTTCCGAACAAGGAGGCATAAGACCAGTTTTAATTATACAAAATGATTTAGGAAATAAATATAGTCCAACAGTAATTGCAGCAGCAGTAACTTCACAAACTGGAAAAAACAAATTGCCAACGCATATTGAAATAGACTCTCAATCATGTGGACTAAAAAGTGACTCAGTAGTGCTTACTGAACAAATAAGAACTATAGATAAAAGCAGACTTAAAGAAAAAATAGGCCATATTGATGATGAAAATATAATAGATAAAGTTAATAATGCATTAGGAGTAAGTTTTGGATTAGGAGAATAAAATTGCCATCGGTTCCGGGTTTAAATTGCAAAGTCTGAAGGGAATATATCCTCTTGAGACTTTGCAATTTAAACCCGGAACTGATGGCAATTTTATTTAAACTTTAAGTTTTTTTATTATTTTTATTTCATTAAACAAATTATCAATAATAGCTTTTCTTGACTTATATGCTTCATTATATTCTTCATATATTGTTGGAATACCTTCAATAGTTTCGTCAGGTTTTAAAAGCATTTTTATTCCCTCTAAATAATAAGATTTATCTTTTTCTTTTTTTGCATTATCCATTTTTTCTTTATATTTATAAATTTGTTCAATTCGTTTTATGTTTTCTTTTAAGTTTTCAACATAACTTTGAGTAAGATAGATTTCATATTCTATATCTTCTATAACAACTTTAAGTAATACTTTTACAATAACAGGATTATTTTTTCCTAATTTAGGATCTTTTATAGTTCCTGATGAATTATAACTTTTAGAAGGATCTGCTGGCCTAGCGTTTTCTATTAGTATTTTTAGTGTATCAGATATACCAATGTGTGATTTGTATTGTCTTTTACTAACAATTGCATCATATTCATCGGCAACACGAATAATTTGTCCTTCATATGGAATATCTTTTTTTACAAGTCCATTTGGATATCCACTTCCGTTTAAAGCTTCATGGTGATATAAAGGTCCAGCAGCATAAGGTCTTAATTTTAAATCATCCATACACATTTTATGTCCTAAAGTAGTGTGTGTTTTCATTATTTCATATTCTTCATCAGTTAATTTACCAGGCTTTTGTAAGATTTCTGAAGGTATAAATAGTTTGCCAATATCATGTAGATAAGCGCATATTGTACAATATTCAGTAAATCCTTTACTACAGTGAAGTCGTTCGCATAAACGACAAGTTATACTTGCTACATTTTCGCAGTGTTTACGCGTAAATACATCTAAATTTCCTAGCATATTTAATTGATATCTCATACTTTCATCTAAATTATATGATTTTAAACTAGTCTTATCATAAAAATCAAAAGTGTTATTTGTCATAATCAATCTCCTTTTATTATCTTGAAAATATAATATCACTAAGATAATAAAAATTCAATATAAAATTCAACTTGTAATATTATTAAAAATATGATTTAATATACATAATATGAAATGAAGATAAAAGGAGATAATATGTTTTTTAAAGATAAAAAAGAATATGAAGATTATTTAAGTAAAAATCAAGTAAGTATAAGTAATGAAAATACACAAAAATATTTCAGTTGGTCAGAAGACGGCGAAATTTTGATAGAGAATAGCATTTTAAGGAAAAGTACTATTGATGTAGATAATTATACTAATTGTTTAGATTGGAACATGCTTAAGGATAATGAAACAATGGTATTATTAAAGAGACCTTTTGGTGATATTTATAGAGGATTAAGTATTGATGATTATTATATAGCAATTTATAACAATATATTATTACCACAAATAGCTAAACAATTAGAAAATGAAAGTGCAAAATATTATATAGCTAAAGACAAAGATAGAAAAAATGGAAAGAAAATAGTAACTATAGACTTTAAGAGAAAAGACGAAGAGTTAATTCATGGAGAAGACATATTAGAAAGAATGGGTGAAAGTATACGTGAATTAAATATTCAAAAGTTATTAGATACTACAGAAGATTATTTAATTGAAAAAGGATATTATAATCAAGATATTGAAAATATAAAAAAAGATTTTATAAAACAGTCATTTTTTAATAAATTCATAAAACAATTTGATGAGAATAACCATAATTGGGGAATATTAGTGAATTTTAGATTGAATTCAGCAAGAATTGCACCACTTTATGATTTAGATTGTAGTTGTGATATAGGAAAATTATCAAAACATATGCGAACTACTGATAATGGAAGTTTTAATAGCATGGAACAATTTATGAAACAATATAAAGATGAAGATTGGTTTGAAATGTATATAAAAGAAGTTATAAGTAAATTTAATATAGAAGAAGCTTTTAAAGATTCCGAAGAGGAAACTAATACTAAAATACCAGTTAAATATAAGCAAAGGTACAAAGACTTTTTTGCAGTAAGATTTTACGAATTAAAACAAGCATATGAAAAAGTTTTTATAACTAAAGGAGAAAATCAAGCAGAGAGAGAAGATATAACAAAATAATAATTGATATTTATATTAAAATGTGCTATTATATAATACATAATAGCACATTTATAATGGAGGAAAAAATGTATAGAACAAAAAATTGTGGAGAATTAAATATAAAAAATAAAGATGAAATTGTAGAACTTTCTGGATGGATACAAAAAATAAGAGATTTGGGTGGAATGATATTTATAGATTTAAGAGACGAATTTGGAATTACTCAAATTGTTATAAGTGACGAAGAACTACAAAATAAAGCAAAAGAACTAAATACAGAAAGTTGTATCCACATTTCACGGAAAAGTTGTGGAAAGAAGTAGTAAAAATACTAAAATTCCAACAGGAGAAATAGAAGTTATCGCAAAAGAGATAGAAGTATTAGGAAAATGTAAGAATATACTTCCTTTTGAAATAAATACAGATCAAGAAGTAAGAGAAGATTTAAGATTAGAATATAGATTTTTAGACTTAAGAAATGAAAAATTACACAACAATATATTACTTAGATCAAAAATATTAAAAACTTTAAGAGATAAAATGGATGAATTAGGATTTGCAGAAATTCAAACTCCTATTTTAGCTAATTCATCACCAGAAGGAGCAAGAGACTTTTTGGTTCCAAGCAGATTAAATCCAGGAGAATTTTATGCACTTCCTCAAGCACCACAGCAATTTAAACAATTGTTAATGGTATCAGGATTTAATAAATATTATCAAATAGCACCTTGTTTTAGAGATGAAGACCCAAGAGCTGATAGAGCGCCAGGAGAATTTTATCAATTAGATTTTGAAATGAGTTTTGCAACACAAGAAGATGTTTTTAAAGTAATAGAAGAAGTTGTACCATATACATTTGAAAAACATACAAATTGGAAAGTAGATAAAGGACCATTTATACGTATTCCATACAAAGAAGCAATGGAAAAATACGGAATAGATAAACCAGACTTAAGGAACCCATTAATAATTCAAGATGTAACAAAATTATTTGAAAATTCAGATTTTAATGCATTCAAAAATAAAACAATAAAAGCAATTGTAGTTCCAAATGGAGCAAAACAAGGAAGAAAATTCTTTGATAAAATGGGAAAATTTGCAACAACAGAAGAAGTTGGAGCAAAAGGATTAGCATGGACAAAATTTGAAGAAGATGGAACAATTTCAGGAGGAATAGCAAAATTTATTACAGAAGATATAAAAGAAAAACTACAAAGTGAAATAGGTGTAGAAAAAGGATCAAGTATATTCTTTATTGCAGATGAATTTGCGAAAGCGCAAAAAATAGCAGGATTAGTAAGAATTGAATTAGGTAATAGGTTAGATTTAATAGAAAAAGGTGTATATAAGTTCTGTTTTATAGTAGATTTCCCAATGTATGAATTATCAGATGAAGGAACTATAGACTTTAGCCATAATCCATTTTCAATGCCACAAGGTGGACTAGAAGCATTAGAAAATAAAGATCCATTAGATATATTAGCATATCAATATGACTTAGTATGCAATGGATACGAGATGGCATCAGGAGCAGTAAGAAATCATAATCCAGAAATTATGATAAAAGCATTTGAAATAGCAGGATATTCAGAAAATGATGTAAAAGAAAGATTTGGAGCATTATATAATGCATTCCAATATGGAACACCACCACATGCAGGAGCCGCACCAGGAGTAGACAGAATGGTAATGCTAATTGCAGATTCACAAAATATCAGAGAAATAATTGCATTCCCAAAAAATAAGAAAGCTAAAGATTTACTAATGAAAGCACCATCACAAGTATCAGAACAACAATTAAAAGATGTACACATAAAAATAAGAAATGATGAAAAGAATTAAAATTTATTTTTTAGATAAGTAAGCTTATATTTTTTAAAAGTAGAAATAAAGGAGAGCAAAAAATGGAATTTAGATATACAACAAGTGATATGGTTTGTTCACAAGAGATAATAATAGAAGTAGATGGAGAAATAATAAAAAATGTAACTATTGTAGGAGGATGTGCAGGAAACACTACAGGAGTATCTAGTTTAATTAAAGGAATGAAAATAGATGAAGCAATAAAAAGGCTAAAAGGAATTCAATGCGGAAATAGAGGAACATCATGTCCAGATCAACTTGCAATAGCATTAGAAAAAGTTAAAAATAAAATGTCATAAAAAACTTGTATAATAAAAATAATTATGATATAAATAAAGTATAAAAATAAAGCTAATATAGAAAGGCGGAGTTTTTGTGGAAGAGAAAATGGTAAAAGATGCAAAAACAATCTTAATTGTTGATGACGAACAACCAATTGTAGATATATTGGTATATAATTTAAAAAAGGAAGGATACAACACAATAGAAGCTAGTGATGGAATGACAGCTGTAGACATAGCATTAGAGAAAAAACCAGATTTGATTTTATTAGATATAATGCTTCCAAAATTAGATGGATTATCAGTATGTAAAAGAATAAAAAATTCATTAAATGTTCCTATTATTATGCTAACAGCTAAAGATAGCGAAATTGACAAAATATTAGGGCTAGAATTAGGTGCTGATGATTATATAACAAAACCATTTAGTGTTAGAGAATTAGTTGCAAGAGTAAAAGCTAATCTAAGAAAAATAGATGCTGTTGCTGCTATTCAAATGCCAAGCAATGTAGAAGAAAATAAGAAAAAAGAGAATAAAATAGTAGTAGGAGACTTAGAATTAGATCTAGATAAATTCGAAGTAAAAGTAAGAGGAGAAGTTATAGATTTAACATTAAGAGAATTTGAAGTACTTAAATTCTTAGCATCACAACCAGAACAAGTTATAACAAGAGAAACACTACTTGAAAAAGTATGGGGATATGAATATTATGGAGATATAAGAACAGTAGATGTAACAGTTAGAAGAATTAGAGAGAAAATTGAAAAAGATACATCTATACCAAAAATCTTAATGACAAGAAGAGGAGTAGGATATTATATAGCATCAAACTAGAAAGAAATATCTTTCTAGTTTTTTTGCTATCGATTCGGGGGTTGCTATTGGTTCCGGGTTTAAACTGCAAATTATTGCTTTAATTAAGTTATAAAAAATATTTTTTTAGCATAGTAAACTAATATTTTTCACTAAAACAAAATTTAAATATACTATAATTAAATTATAAAAAATGAAGGTGAGATAAATGAATAGAAACAACACAAATAAAATAAAAGTAGGTAATGTACAAATTGGAGGACAAAATAAAGTCGTAATTCAATCTATGTGTAATACGAAAACAAAAGATATAGAAGCAACTGTAAAACAAATTTTAGAATTAGAAAAGGTAGGCTGTGAAATTATAAGAGTTGCATGTTTAGATATAGAAGATGCAAAGGCTATAAAAGAAATAAAAAAACAAATACATATTCCAATTGTTGCTGACATACATTTTGACTATAAAATAGCATTAGAAGCAATTGAATCTGGGGTTGACAAAGTAAGAATAAACCCTGGTAATATAGGTTCAGAAGATAGAGTAAAAAAGGTAGTAGATAAATGTAAAGAAAAGAGTATTCCAATAAGAATAGGGGTTAATGCAGGATCACTAGAAAAAGATTTATTGGAAAAAAACAATGGAGTACCTACTGCTGATGCAATGATAGAAAGTGCAAAAAGACATGTAGATATACTAGAAAAGCTAGATTTTCATGATTATTTAATATCATTAAAAGCATCAAATTTAGATTTATGTATTGAAAGCTATGAAAAAGCATCTAAGACTTTTAATTGTCCATTACATTTAGGTGTTACAGAAGCTGGGACAGAATTTAGCGGAACAGTAAAATCTAGTATAGGTTTGGGATATTTATTAAGAAATGGAATAGGAGATACTGTAAGAGTATCTTTATCAGATGATCCAATAAAAGAAATAAAAGTAGTAAAAGAAATATTAAAGGATTGCAATTTATATAAAGATTCTCCTACATTAATTGCGTGTCCAACATGTGGAAGGACACAAATTGATTTAATACCAATAGCAAAAGAAGTAGAAGAATTTTTGCAAACTATAAAATCAGATATTACAGTTGCAGTAATGGGCTGTGCTGTAAATGGCCCAGGAGAAGCAAGAGGGGCAGATATCGGAATTGCAGGAGGAATTAAAGAAGGACTTTTATTTAAAAAAGGAAAAATAATAAAAAAAGTAAAACAAGAACAAATAGTAGAAACTTTAAAAGAAGAAATATTAAAAATGATATAAAAATTTATAAGATATTAAAATGGAGGAAACTATGGAAATTATAGTTGGAAAAACAGCCGGTTTTTGTTATGGAGTAAAAAGAGCAATAGATGGAGTAAAAGAAGAAAGTAAAAATAACAAATTGTTTTGCATAGGAGAAATAGTACACAACAGACAAGTTATAGAAGATTTACAAAATAAAGGTGTGAATTTTGTTGAGGATATAAGCAAAGTACACGATGCAAAGTCAAAAGTTGCAATAAGAGCTCATGGGGTAAAAAAAGAAGTTTATGAAATAGCTAATAAAAATAAAATTGATATAATAGATTATACATGTCCAAATGTTTTAAGAATACATGAAATAGCAAAGGAATATGCAGAAAAGGGATTTTATATAATTCTTTGTGGAAAAAAGGAGCACCCAGAAAATATAGGAACAATAAGTTATTGTGGGAAAAATTATTCTGTTATTCAAGATGAAAAAGAACTAAAAGAAGCATTAAAAAGATTTGAAAAAACAAATATTAAAAAACTTTTAGTTATTTCGCAGACAACATTTAGCCTTAAAAAATTTACTTTAATAGAGCAAGCAATAAAAGAAGAATTAAAAGATGAAGAAAATATAATTATTAAAAATACAATATGTAGAGCAACAGAACTAAGACAAAAAGAAACAGAAGAATTATCAAAAAAAGTTGACTTGATGATTATAATTGGTGGAAAGAATAGTTCTAATACAATAAAATTATATGAAATAGCTCAAAAATATTGTGAAAACAGTATTTGCATAGAAACGGCAGATGAACTTCAAATAGAGAAAATTTCAAAATATGAAAAAATAGGAGTTATGGCAGGTGCATCTACTCCAAAAGAGAGCATAGATAATGTAATAAAAAAATTAGAAAAAGTAAATAATGAGGAATGTTTAAAAGTTTAATGCCAAGGAACAATGCCCTTGGCATTGTCGAATTTTGCGATGAAAAGTATGAAAAATATTAATAAAAATATTGACAAATAAGCTTTACACAAATTATACTTTACTATAACAAAAAACAACAAAAGGAGGATAAGTATTTTACTTAATAGTATATGAATAGAAAGTTTATTTCAAATAGTAATTATGTATTACGAAAAGTTTTAAATTCAAAAGAAAATTTAGATATCATAAAAGATTTTATAGAAAGTTTTTTAAATATAGAAATACAAAAGATCGAATTAAACCCATACTTGAAAAGTAAAGAAAAATACTTACCATCGGAAGAAAAATTTGGAATAGCTGATGTAAGAATAGAAACAAAAGAAAAAGAAGAGTTTAATATAGGAATACAATTTATAGATGGATATTTTGTAGAAAATAAATTGTTGTTATATTATTTACAAATACATTCAAATCAATTAGAATATGATGCAAAAAGAAAATTTGCTAAAACAATAACAATTAATTTATTAGACTTTAATTTTTTAAAAGCAGATGATTATCATCAAAAATTGTTTATAAAAACTAATACAGATAGTAATGGAAATAGAGAAAAATTAGAAATGCATGTAATTGAACTACCAAAATTTAATAATAAAAATCTAATTAATATGAATAGGGAAAATGCATGGATGATGTATTTATGTGGAAACAATGAAAAATTAACATCTGAAATTACAAAAAAATATGAAAAAATTAAGAAATTAAACAATTTATTAAATAAATATTGGCAAGGAGAAGTTATGGAATAAAAAAAGTTGTCATTAAGGTTTAACCTTTTTGACAACTTTCCTATTATATAAAAAGCTATTATTAATGAGCGTCTGTCAAAGTTTGTTTTAATGTAACTTTTATTATTGTACCTTCTGGTACTTGTTCACCTTTTAAATAATCTTGAGTTATAACAGTACCAGATCCTTCAACACTTATATTTAAATTTTGTTGTTTCAATACACTTGCAGCTTGAGATGATCCCATACCTTTTAAATCAGGAACTGTAACTGAAGTTGATACATTACTTCCTTCACCATATAAAATAATAACTGAACTTTTAGATAAATAAGCTCCTGGTTTAGGCATTTGATCTGAAATTAATAATGTGTTAGGATCTCCATTTACATATGTTTTAACAGAGAAACCTGAACTTTTCAATGTTTTTTCAGCTTCTGCTACTGTTTTATTTCTTACATCAGGAACAGCAATTAAATTATTAGAATCAGTAGTATTTGAATTGCTTGAGTCAGAAGGAATACCTAAGTAAGGTAATATTTCAGATAACATTTGAGACACAACAGGACCTGCAACTTGTCCACCTTGATAACTGCTTCCTTGAGGGTCATACAATGTAAGCAAAAGAACTACTTGAGTATCTTCTACTGGAGATATTGCAACATATGAAGCAACATAACCTTCGTCTTTATTTTGTTCTGTTGGTTCTGAAGTTCCAGTTTTTCCACCAATAGAATAACCAGAAACAGCTGCATGTCTACCAGTACCATTAGTTACAACAGATTCCATCATTGATTTTACATTATCAGAAGTTTGTTTTGATATTACTTGTCTTACTTTTGCGACAGGTATCTCTGTAGTAGATCCTGTTTCAGTATTAGTAACTTGTTTTACAATTCTAGGCTTCATTAAGACACCATCATTTGCAACACATGAAATTGCAGTAGCCATTTGTAAAGGGGTAACATTTAATCTTTGACCAAATGACATTGTGGCAAGCTCAACAGGACCAACATTGTCTAAACTTTGGAAAATACTATTTTGTTCACCATATAATCCAGAGTTTGTGGAATTGAACAATCCAAATGCAGCATAATATTTATATAAAGTAGGTGCTCCAATTCTTTTTCCAAGTTGCATAAATGCCGGGTTACAAGAGTTCATAAGTGCTTGTCTTAAAGTTTGAACTCCATGAGGATCTTTTCTCCAACAATGAATTTTTATTGTGGAATTTGAAACATCATTAAATTCTTCATATCCTTTACAATAAAAATCCCCAGCTTTATCAGTAGTTGTAATATTTTCCTCAAGAGCGACAGCAGAAGTAATTATTTTAAATGTAGAACCAGGCTCATAAGTTTCGGCAACAGATTTATTTGACCACATTTTATATAAAGCTTCACCTTTTTCTTCTGTTGAAAGAGAATTATAAGTTTTAGCTAAAGTAGCATTTGGAGTGTAAGGTGTATTTAAATCATAATCTGGGTAACAAGCCATTGCTAAAATGTCACCTGTTTTTGGATCCATTACTATAGCATTTCCGACCTCTAGAACACAAATTATCTTCAACAGCCTGTTTTAAGTATTTTTCAACAATTGTCTGAATATTTAAATCAATTGTAAGTGTCAAATCACTACCATTTTCAGCAGATATATATGTTTCTTCTGAATTTGGAATTTCGTTTTGGTCACTACCTTTATAACTAACTATTTTTCCAGGTGTTCCAGTTAAAACAGAATCCCATTTAGATTCAATTCCACTTAAACCTTGATTATCATTACCACAAAAACCAATTGTATTTGAAGCAACTGTACTATATGGATAATATCTTTTTGTATCTTCATCTATATTAATACCAATAGTAATTTTATTATCTTCCATCCATTTTTTTAATTCATCTACTTTATTTTGTTCTACTTTTTTTGCAATGGTTTCAACTTGTGATGTACTATTAACTTTAGCAAGAACTTCTTCATAATTAAGTTCAAATATATCTGCCAATCCCTTAGCAATTTTTTCTTTTAGTGCTTTAGTATCTTCATCAGAATCTTCTTTTATTTTGTTAGGATTAATTGTTATAGTATCGACTTGAGCACTAATTGCTAAAGCCTTTCCAGTAGAATCATATATATTTCCTCTTTTAGGACTAATAATTTGATTAATTGTCTGTTGCTTATAAGCAAGTTCTTTTAAATAATTTCCTTGTACAAATTGAAGAAAACCAATTCTAATAATAAGTAAAAGAAATATAAGAATACATACAATTAAAGTAACTCTTAGTTTCTTAAATTGAATCAAATTCTTAGAATTAATATCACTCTTCATTTTAACAATTTTTGAATTATTTTTAGTTTTCTTAGTTATCTTATTTTTTTTGGATTTTTTATTATTCATATAAACCCCTCTTTTGTTTATTAGTAAATATATTTTATATTAAAAGACCTTAAAAATCAACTAATTACTTGAAAAAATACAATGATTATAATAAAATAGAATATGTAGGTAAATTTAAATATTATAATAAATTTAATATATATTTAATTATTGCGAGGTAGTTTTATGAATAAAATAATACAAGAAACAAATTTTATAATGGACAAATACAACATAAAAGCAAACAAATCATTAGGACAAAATTTCTTAATTAATGAAAATGTTGTAGAAACAATTGTTGAAAGTAGTAATATAACTAAAGAAGATTTAGTTATAGAAATTGGACCAGGATTAGGAACATTAACTAAATATTTATTAGAAAAAGCAAAAAAAGTAATATGTGTTGAGTTAGACAAAAAGATGATAGAAATTTTAGAAGATAGATTTAAATTATATGATAATTTTGAATTAATAAATGATGATATATTAAAAGTAAATTTGAAACAATTAATTAGCAAAGAAAAGATAACAAATAATATAAATAGTGTTAAAGTTGTAGCAAATTTGCCATATTATATAACAACACCAATAATTATGAAATTGCTTGAAGAGGAACTAGATTTAGAAAGTATAACTGTTATGATACAAAAAGAAGTTGCTAAAAGATTATCAGCAATTCCTGGACAAAAAGATACAGGTGCGATTACATATACAGTTTATTATTATGCAAATACCCAAGAAGTTATAGAAGTGCCTAATAACTGTTTTATACCAGAACCAGATGTGACATCAGAAGTAATAAAACTAAATATAAGAAAAGAAAAACCAGTTAATCCCAAAAGTAAAGAAAAAATGTTCAAAATAATCAAATGTGCATTTATGCAAAGAAGAAAAACATTATTGAATTCATTAACAAATGCAAACATTTTCAAAAATAAAGAAGAAGGAATAAATATATTAAATGAATTAAATATAAACACAAATATAAGAGCAGAAAAACTAACATTAGAAGACTTCCAAAATATTGCAGATAAAATTTTATAATAAACTATTTAAAACATTATTAAATTATGTTATAATTATAAAGAAGTATATAATAGGAGAAAAATATGAATCAAATTCTAATAACAGAAAAATTATATATAACACCAGAACTAAGAAAGAAAAAGAAAATTTATAAATTTAATTTTCTTTTATCTATTTTTTTAGTACTATTTTTAGCTTCTTTATATATTTATGCAGAATATGATAGAAATAAGAGTGAAGAAGTATCACAAGAGATATTAGAAAACATGGATAATGGAAATGATGATACAGTTGCAAAGAATAATGTTTTAGTGGTAGTGCTAGATGACGAAGAGCAAAATCAAAACGTAAATGATCAACAATCTCAATTGGCTAATGTAAATAAAAAAGTACAAACAACTAGTGGAGGATTTAGGTATACTACAATAGCAACTGTAAGTATTCCAAAATTAAATTTACAATACCCTGTTCTTGATGGAGAAACAGACTCAGCTGAAGAAACAGAAGCATTACTAAAAATATCTCCAACAAAGTTCTGGGGACCAGAGCCAAATGAAGTTGGAAACTTTTGTATAGTAGGGCATAACTACAGAAATACGAAATTTTTTAGTAAAGTACCTACTTTGGTTTCAGGAGATATCATAACACTTACTGATTTATCTGGAAGAACAATACAATATAAAGTTTATAATAAATATGAAGTTGCACCAACTGATGTAAGTTGTACAACGCAATTAACAAATGGCAAAAAAGAAGTAACATTAATAACATGTACAGATGATAGTAAACATAGAGTTGTAGTTAAAGCAAGACAAGTTTAAAATATAAAAAGTTATATTTATTGTCTCAAAAAACAAAACCTCCTCATACAATATAATAAAAGTATGAGGAGGTTTATTATGGCAAAAATACTAGTATTTAATAATGATAGCGACCGTATGGAGACTTATTATAGAGGAGAATCTGAACCCATGCCTTATAATACAAATGGAACTTTAAGAGTAAGAGAATTTAGAGGAGCTAGTAAAAGTAACATATTATGGACAACAAAGAGATGTATGCAAAGTTGGAATAGCCAAAGATATATTTTTGGAGCACCTATACCAGTAGGTTTTGCCTTTAAAAGACCATATGAAGGAGGGCATGGAAATCAAAGTCAACATTATGCAGGAGTAGCTTTTGATGTTGGGCAAACATTAACGCAAAGTAGAAGAACAGCACTATGGAATAGTGCTAACAATTCAGGAGTATGGAGTTATGTAGAACCAATTTCAGTAACTCCTACATGGGTACATTTTGATAAAAGGTTTGGAAAACCAGCGTGTTCAACTGGAGGATTTCCAACTGTTAAAAGAGGAAGCTTAAGCAATTATGTATGTATCGCACAAGATGATTTAAATACATTAGGATATAGAACAAATGGATTAGATGGAATTTTTGGAATAGCTACTTATAATGCAGTAATTAGTTATCAACGTGCAAGAGGACTTTCTGCAGATGGAATTGTAGGTTGTAATACATGGCGTTCTTTACAAGAAGATGTGGTAGGAACAGGTGCAACTAATACAACTATAAACTAAAGCCAAAAAATATTTTATAATATATAAAAAAGAAATTCTAAGTTATACCTAGAATTTCTTTTGCTTTAGCAACATCTTCATTAGTTGCTTCTCTAACATTTTCTAATTCATATTTAAAACCAAGTTTTTTCCACTTGTAAGCTCCCATATTATGATAAGGTAAAATTTCAATTTTCTGTACAGAATTTAAAGTTGAAATAAAATTCTTTAGTTTTAGTAAATCTTCTTTATCATCTGTAAATCCAGGTATTAATACTTGCCTTATCCATATTGGAATATTATTATTGCTTAAATATCTAGCAAATTTTAATTCAGAAGTATTAGATCTACCAACTAAGTTTTTACATTTCTCATCATCAATATGTTTTATATCTAATAAAACCAAATCAGTTAGTTCAAGAACTTTTTGAATATCATTTGTTAATGGCAACATACCAGAAGTATCAATACATGTATGGATATTTTCTGATTTTAGTTTAGTAAATAACTCAACTAAAAATTTTGACTGTAAAAGAGGTTCTCCCCCAGTGACAGTTACACCGCCATTGGGGAAAATATAATTTTTATATCTCATAATTTTGTCAAAAATATCATCTAAAGATTTATATTCACCAGAGTTTATATCCCAAGTATCTCTATTGTGGCAGTATTTACATTGTAAATGACATCCTTGAAGAAATAAAACAAATCTTATGCCTGGCCCATCAACAGTTCCAAATGATTCAATTGAATGTACTTTAGCATAATATCTTAAGTCTTTTTTTTCCATTTTCATTCCTTTTCTTTTTTAAATTTTTTCATGGATTGTTCTATTAATTACATCAAGTTGTTGTTCACGTGTTAATTTAGTAAAGTTTACAGCATATCCAGAAACTCTAATTGTTAATTGTGGGTATTTTTCTGGATGTTCCATAGCATCTTCTAATAAACTTCTATCAAATACATTTACATTTATGTGATGTCCAGTTTGAGTAAAGTATCCATCTAACATATTTACTAAATTATTTATTTTTTCTTCTTGTGTTTTTCCAAGAGTACCTGGTGTAATTGAGAATGTGTAAGAAATACCATCTTCAGCAGAGTCAAATGGTAATTTTGCAATTGAGTTCATAACTGCTAATGCTCCATTAGTATCTCTTCCATGTAAAGGATTTGCTCCAGGTCCAAATGGAGCACCAATTCTTCTTCCATCTGGAGTATTACCAGTAGCTTTACCATATACAACATTTGATGTTATTGTTAATATAGATAAAGTATGTGTAGAGTTTCTGTAAGTTTGATATTTTCTTAGTTTATCCATAAAGTTTCTAACGATGTCTACAGCTATTTGATCTACTTTATCATCATCATTTCCGAATTTTGGAAAATCTCCTTCTATATTATAATCAATAGCTAAGCCAGTTTCATCTCTAATTACTTTTACTTTTGCATATTTTATAGCAGATAAAGAATCAGCAACAACTGATAAACCAGCTATACCACAAGCCATTGTTCTGTAGATTTCTCTATCATGTAATGCCATTTCAATTGCTTCATAAGAATATTTATCATGCATATAATGAATTGCATTTAATGCTTTTATATAAATTTTTGCTACATAATCCATCATTTGATTAAATTTTTCCATAACTTCATTATAATCTAAATATTCAGATGTTATAGGTGCATATTTTGGAGTGACTTGTTTTCCAGAAATTTCATCTCTACCACCATTAATAGCATATAATAAAGTTTTTGCAAGGTTAGCTCTTGCACCAAAGAATTGCATTTGTTTTCCTATTTTCATTGGAGAAACGCAACATGCGATTCCATAATCATCACCTAACGTAATTCTCATTAAATCATCGTTTTCATATTGAATTGATGAAGTTTTTATAGATAAATCTGTTGTAAATTTTTTGAAACCTTCAGGTAGTCTAGTTGACCAAAGAACTGTTAAGTTTGGTTCAGGAGCAGGACCTAAGTTTTCTAAAGTATGCAAAATTCTAAATGAATTTTTTGTAACCAATGTTCTACCATCAATTCCCATTCCACCAATACTTTCTGTTACCCATACAGGGTCACCACTGAATAATTCATTGTATTCAGGAGTTCTTAAAAAACGTACTAATCTTAATTTCATAACAAAATGGTCCATAATTTCTTGTGCTTCTTCTTCTGTAATAATACCATTTTTTAAATCTCTTTCAAAATAGATATCTAAGAAAGTTGAAGTTCTACCAATACTCATTGCAGCACCATTTTGATCTTTTATTGCACCTAAATATCCAAAATATAACCATTGAACAGCTTCTTTAGCATTTGAAGCAGGATTTGATATATCAAACCCATATTTTAAAGCCATAACTTTTAATTCATTTAAAGCTTTTATTTGGTCGCTTATTTCTTCTCTTTCACGTATAATATCTTGAGTTAAATCATCAACATTAAGAACTTCTAATTCTTTTTTCTTTTCTTCTATTAAGTAATCTACACCGTAAAGAGCAACTCTTCTATAATCACCTATAATTCTACCACGTCCATATCCATCAGGAAGACCTGTAATTAAATGAGAACTTCTAGCAGCTCTTATATCAGGTGTATATACATCAAAAACACCATCATTATGAGTTTTTCTATATTTATGAAAAATTTCTTCTACTTCTGGGTCAACTTTTCTGTCATAAGCTTCACAAGATTTTTCTACAATTCTAATTCCTCCAAATGGCATAATAGCTCTTTTTAAAGGACTATCAGTTTGAAGACCTACTATATCTTCTAAGTCTTTATCTATATAACCAGCATCATGACTAGATACTGTAGAAATTGTTTTAGTATCAATATCTAAAACTCCACCTTTTGAATCATGTTCTTTTTTGTATAATTCTAAAACTTCATCCCATAATTTAGTTGTTTTTGATGTAGGGGGTGTCAAAAAAGAACTATCTCCTTCATATGGAGTATAATTATGTTGGATAAAATCTCTAACATTTATTTCGCTTTGCCAATCTCCTTTATTAAATCCATTCCATTGTTCAAATTTCATATTTATTTCCTCCTTATTATTGTAATTAGTATTAACATTTTTTACAATATTATAATAACATAAGAAAAAAAAGTTGCCAATAGGAACAACCCTTTTTGACAACTTTTTTTATTAAATAAAAATTATAATATTAAATATTATATTTTTACATATTTTCGTTTTCTGCATCAACAATAACTTTTGCCACATTATATATAAGCTTTTGAGTGTCAGGAGAACACCCTTTTAATAATTCAGCAAATTCTTTATTTAAGTAATTATTAGAACTATTAGAGGCACCGTTTAAAAGATAACCTTCTGTAACATCTAATAAATCACATAATTGATCTAATCTTTTTAAATTTATATGAGAACTTCCACGTTCTACTCTACTTAAGAAAGCTACAGATACATCTATTTGTTCTGCTAAGTTTTCTTGTGTTAAGTTTTTTGCAAGTCTCGCTTGTTTAATACGTTGACCGATTATTGTATAATCTAGAGCCATTGAATATCACCTTCCTTATTTATATTAGTAATATAGCATTTTATAGTTTAAATTTACAGTAACTACAAAACACACATTTAACTTATAAGTTACACTAGATACTAAATCATAAATAATATTTTAAATTAATATATTATTAGTATATAAGAAAATAAGAAAAAAATAAAGCAAAAACAAGAAAAATAAAGAAAAAGTAGTAAATTTAAATACAAAAAAGGTAGTTTTTGGAATTTTAATAAAAAAAATAATCAAAACAAGTATACATAATTTGATTTTTGGAAAAATATATGGTATAATAGAATTTAGCTTGTCAAATAAAATGGCAAAAACAAGAAAAAAGGAGATGAATTTTTATTTTAAATAAGAAGATAAAATATTATACAAAAGAGACAATAAAGTATTTTAATATAGTACTTATATCTTTGGGAGTAATTATTGGAATCATCTTAGTTAAATATAAACCAAGTTATAAAATAAGTATCAATGGTGAAGAAATAGGATACTTAAATAATAAAAGTGCATTAAATGAAGTTATAAAAAGCGAAATATTAGAAGCTAATAAAGCAAAAAATATAGATTCTATAGACATAAACTTAGATCCAAATTATGAATTAAAATTAGTTGACAGGAAAATAGAGACAAATAAAATAGAAATGTCAGAAGATTTAGAAAATGGTATTGATGTAACATATAAATATTATGATGTTGCAGTCAATAATAATATAATTGATTCTGTAAATACAATTGAAGAAGCAGAACAATTAGTAAATATAGCAAGAGAGGAAGATACAGATGTATCAGAGCTAAACATTATTGAGAAATATACTTCTAATATAGAAGAAGTATCATTAACAACTGCTGAAATAGCTAAAAATACTATATCAGAAAAAATCAATCAAACAATGGCTGACGAAGAACAAGAAAAACAAAAACAAGAAGAAAACAATACTATTACAGATATAAATGGAATAAAAATTGCAACACAACCAGTTAGTGGAATTATAAGCTCAAGATATGGAGTTAGTAGTAGAATAAGAAGTTCAAACCATACAGGACTAGATATTGCTACAAGCACAGGAACACCAATAAAAGTTGTTGCCAGTGGTACAGTGACTAATGCTAGTTATAAAGGTTCATATGGAAATTTAGTAAAAATAGACCATGGTAATGGTGTAGAAACATGGTATGCACACACAAGTAAAATGTATGTAACAGAAGGTCAAAAAGTAAATGCGGGAGAAATTATTGCAGCAGTAGGATCAACAGGAAATTCAACAGGTGCGCATTTACATTTTGAAATAAGAATTAATGGAAAACATGTAAATCCACAAAATTATTTATATAAATAAATTGCCTAAGTTGCCATCGGTTCCGGGTTTAAATTGCAAAGTCTCAAGGGGATATATTCCCTTGAAGCTTTGCAATTTAAACCCGGAACCGATGGCAACTTTTTTCTTCTAATTCAATTATCCCTAGTAAAAGCGAGTAAATTTAAATAAAATGTAAAGTAAAAGAAAATAATATGTAATAAATGTCTCAAAGTCTATGTCCGATAATAGTGTAAAGATAAATAAAAAACTGGCTTTTAAACTACATTGCAACTAATAAATTTAGTATATATAATACACTTAATAAATATAAGAAGGAAATTTAGGGGGATACTATGGGCATTAGAGATTGGAGAAAAGAGAATAAAGGTATAACATTAATATCATTAATTGTTATTATAATTATTCTATTAATTTTAACAGGAATAATAGTAATGGCATCATATAATGATGGTGTAATTAATAAAGCAGATGAGTCTTCTGATCAATATGATATAGGAAAAGAAAAAGAATATCTTAAGTTAACATTTACTCATTTTCAAATGAATTATATGGAAAAAGGGTTAGGATTTACTAATGACGAATATAAAGAAGAATTAAATAAATATATAGATAGTGTTGAGATTGGAGACGCTACAGATGAAGATAAAGAAAAATATGGAATAGAAATTGATTTTCAAGAGAGCTTAGGCGGATATATGAAGATTACTTTTAAAGTTACAAATAATTCATATGTGGTAGCAAGAATAAAAAACAAAAATAATACAGAACCAGTTGGACCAGATATCCCAGAAAAGAAAACCTATACAGTAACATATAATGCTAATGGTGGAGAAAATGCTCCAATAGTTCAAACCAAAACTGAAGGTAGAAGTTTAACATTATCAACACAAATACCAAACAGAAATGGATATACATTTAAAGGATGGTCAATAATACAAAATTCAGAGGTTACATATAACCCAGGTGGAACATTTGATAGAGATATGAATACGACATTATATGCTGTTTGGCAAATAAACACATATACAATTACATATGACTTAAATGGAGGAACATTATTAAGTCAAAATCCAGGTAGCTATACAGTTGAAACAGATACAATAACATTAAATAATCCATCAAAAGAAGGTTATATGTTTTTGGGATGGACAGGAAGTAATGGAGAAATACCTCAAAGAACAGTTAAAATAGAAAAAGGAACAACAGAAAATAAAGAATATACAGCAGTATATGGAGAAGGAAATTATAGAGTAAACGGAACATATTATATAGATTTAGAAGAAGCAATAAATGCATGTGAAAACAATGTAGAAACAACAATAGAAGTTTTAAAAAATTGTGATGATTTATTTAAAAATAATAATATAGAGAATAAAAATATAATACTAAACCTAGGAAATAATACTTTAAATTTATCTAAGACAATAAATGTAAAATCAGGATCTAGTTTAAAGATAATAGGAGAAGGAAAAATACAAAATCAATCAGATGTTGCAATATCAGTAGAAGGAACACTAATAATAGGAGAAAATGATGCAACAGTAGGAAAAACACCAATAATAGAAGGAACAACTTTTGGAATATCAACATCATCAGGAAAACTATATTTCTATGATGGACAAATAATAGGAGATAAAGCAGTAAATGGAGAAATAACCAAGTTACCAGAATCATATACAGCCTTATCAAAAACAGAAAATTCAAAAGAAGTAGTATATTTAGACATTGTAGCAGATGCAGTGGCAAGAATAGGGTATAAGTATTTTACAACATTACAAGCAGCAGTTGATGCAGTACAAAGTGGAATAGACAATCAAGTAGAAATAATAATGGTAGATAATGCGACAGTATCATCAGCAGTAACAATAAATGATACGAAAAATATAAAGTTAAATTTAGATGGACATGCAGTTCAAGCAAGCGGTAATACATATGTTTTAGATAATAGTGGTAAATTAGAAATTGTAGATACAAGTTCAGCACAAACAGGAACAATTGATAATTCTGCATATAGAGCAATAAAAAATCAAAAAGAATTAATATTAACAAATGGAACAATATCAATAGGAGCAGGAACAAGCAGTAATTATCAAAGAGGAATAGACAATACAGAAACAGGAATTTTTACCATGAATGGTGGAACTATAAAAAGTGATAAAAACTATACTAGAATGATTTTTAATGATAATGGAAAAGTGTATATAAATAATGGAATAATATTAGCAAGCTCATCTTGGGGACAAGGGGTATTTAACGAGAAAAATGGATATGTAGAGATAAACAATGGTAATATTACATCAGGACATTATACTATTTGTAATACATCTACAGCTAATAGTAATGGAACAATACAAATAAATGGTGGAGATATTACCTGTACATCAACAAATATAGATAATGGAGTATCTTATCCAAAAGTAATTTATAATGGCAGTATAGGAACTATAAATATAGCAGGAGGAACAATAAATAAAAATTTTAAAGCAATATGGCAAGGTGGAGATGGAACAATAAATATAACAGGAGGAATAATAAATGGACTAGGTGATGTTGTAAATAATAGATCAAATTCAGGAAAGATAAATATAACAGGAGGAGTAATTACAGGAAATAGTTATTTGGTCAGAAATGAGTCATCAAAAGGAGAAATATTGATCGAAAACGTTGATTTAACATCAAAGCAAAATTATAATTCTGTAACTAGTGGAAACAGCTCATCAACAACAATTATTAATAATAGCAATGTTAAAGGAATCGAAAATGGAAATAATAGTAATTTGTTAATAAAAGGAAACAGTATAATAACAGCAAAAGATGTAAATTCAAATGCAATAAGTAATGGCTCAGGTTCAATTATTATAGGAGAAAAGATAGATGAAGGAGTAGAGGAGAAACTACAAACAGAACCATTAATACAGGGTGGAAAATATGGAATATATAAAAATGATGCATATGGAAAAATCTATTTTTATGATGGAACGATAAAAGGTACTACAAATGCTATATATGGAAGTATTAATAAAATAGAAGATAAAGCAGAAATGTTAATTAATAAAGCTGATGGATATGAAATAATTACATTAACAACAGATATACAGCCAGTAGCACAAATAGGAGAAAACACATATAAAACATTAAATGAAGCAATAAGTACAGTAGAAGGAACAGAAGAGACAACAATAACAATATTAAGAGATTTTCAAATAGTAGCACCTCAAATATCTAGTGTTATAGAAACGGGGAAAAATATAATAATAGATTTAAATGGGAAAAATTTAGTATCATCATTAGAAAATACAATTGTAAATAAAGGAAATTTGAAAATAGTAGATAGCAATACAGAAAAGCAAGGAACAATAACAATAGATTTAGCAGGAAATAAAGAATATGCATCAGGAATAGTAAATGAAAGTACAGGAAAAATAGAAATAACTGGTGCCATAACAATAACAGGAAAAGGTGTATATTCAAATATTATTAGTAATAAAGGAAAAATAACAGCTACAGATACAAAACTAATTAGTAATGGAACATATGTTAATGGCCAAACAGGAATAAGATTAATATCAAATACAGGAGTCTTAAATTTAAATAATACAACAATAAAACATATAAGTGGAAGATATACATATGGAATTTACAATGAAACAGGAACAGTAAATATAAATGGACTAACAACACAAGAAGGCGGAAGAGCAATAGATACATATGAAGGAGAAGTAAATATAACAGGAACAGTTACAAGAGAGGGAATAGGAACATTAATTTATTTAGCGCAAAAGTCTAGTGCAAGTGAAGGAACAAAGCTAAATATAGAAAATGCAACAATTGTAGATAATCAGAATACGAGTCAAATGATGTATGGAGACAAAGGAAAAATAAAAATATACAATAGTAATATAAAAGCTAAAACGTCAGTATTGGGTATAGGAACTAATG
>JABLTQ010030126.1_pt1 | contig 54008 bp, 57 predicted proteins | sample 7160101 | NCBI WGS metagenome assembly JABLTQ01 (sample SAMN14651228, study PRJNA627086) | human gut metagenome | isolation source: feces | host: Homo sapiens | reverse complement strand
TATGTCCACCTCTGTCATTGGAAAAAGTTATTAATACAAATACAAATGAAATGGATATTGTAGTTTCATTCAGAAATATTAACATTATTTGTGATAAAATATTAATAAATGATGATGATATTCAAATTGGAGCGTTAATTATATTTCAGGATCTACATCATCTCCAACGCTCTGAAGCATCTGCCCGCCGCAAAATAGCAGATAGTGGCTTGACTGCTGGCAAGCGGTTTGAAGATATTTTGGGAAAGAGCCCAGAAATCCGTCGTGCCGTCGAAAAAGCTAAAGCCTATGCCATTACAGAGTCTTCAATTCTTTTACTTGGAGAGTCTGGAACAGGGAAAGAACTGTTTGCACAAAGTATACATAATTATAGCAAGCGTGCAGCAGCCCCATTTGTTGCGATAAATTGTGCAGCCATGCCTCCAACATTACTGGAAAGTGAACTTTTTGGTTATGAGTCTGGCGCTTTTACAGGTGCCCGATCAAAAGGGAAACCAGGTATGTTTGAACTGGCCAATGGTGGAACGCTTTTTTTGGATGAGATCGGAGAATTAGATTTGCAGCTTCAGGGTAAATTGCTTCGTGCTCTCCAAGAGCGCAAAATAATGCGCCTGGGAGGGGATAGAATTATACCTGTCGATATCCGTCTCATTACTGCGACAAATCGTAATCTCTATGAATGTGTTACACGTGGCTCTTTTAGACAAGATTTATATTACCGAATAAATGTGCTTAAATTAGTATTGCCAGCGCTGCGAAATTGCATCTCAGATATTCCTGTTTTAGCGCGATCTCTTCTAAAAAAGAATGCAGAACTTATTGGTTCAAATTTGCATTTTACTGCAGATGCACTCAAGATATTGCAGCAACACACTTGGCCAGGAAATGTTCGCGAACTATTAAATTTTATAGAGCGATTGATGGCTCTTTTTAGTAATAGAACGACTATTGATGGCAAAATGATTAAAGATGTTTTTTCAGAAGATCGTGAAATTATGTCTTTTCAAATGCAGTCTGCCACATCACCCACGTTATCGAATTCTGAGGATGATGTGGCAGAAATCAAGCGCGTCCTTGAAATGACAAATGGCAATTATACGCAAGCAGCAAAGATTCTAGGACTGAGTCGTGTTACTCTATGGAGGAAGTTAAAACGAAATAATGCTTCCTAATAATTCTATTGCTGGCATTCTAATTCCAATCCCTAAGCTTCCGCTGTCAATACCGGCATAATCTCTTGGATATCGGCAATATCCTCGATATGTTCAATAACCTGAAGGAGTTTTTCAGCTTTCGATTTTCCAAGTACTGGGGAAGAAAGTCCCAAAAATTTGTTTCGCGTTTCTTCTCTAGAAAGCGGATTTTCCGGCTCTCCCTTAGGCAAGGCAACAGTAAAATGCAACTCAGAGTCCACCCCCTGCAGCTGCGCTTTCAAAAGAACGTTTCGTGCGGTTCGTGGAATATTGTTATCGACTGTCAGAACGATCTGCTTAGCTAGTTCTGCCACTTGTGGATCATTGAAATGAGCTTCGATATCCACAGGCATATTCGATCCATATATCAAAGCAATGGCCATCGCATTAGGTGTGCTGAGCTGGGCCCCCATGGGAGTAGACGGCGCATTATTACCAGTCTGTTCAAAAAGCTGCCGGCTACATATCAGCTCAAGACGCTGCAACTTTGAGATATCCCATGCCGGGTGTGCTCGAAGCGCTCGTGCCGCATCGATAGGAGCATGACAAAAACGACAGGCAGAATACGGCTTGATACCCATCTCAAGAATATGCCAATAACTTCCCAAGCGATCCGTGACCCGATCAGGATGGCTTTGTGGAGACATGACTTTGAAAAAGCCGTCTTCTCCTTCCAAGATTTCGGCTGACCCCGTAAACCCCGCTTTAGCTAAATAAGCTGCGGTAATGCCGCTTTGTGCGGCATGACCGGGATGGTAACGCTTAGAGCTACAACCGTCATGTACAAATTGGAAAAGTCCAGAAGACTGTGTCCCTGCAAGGCCTAGGGCATGAACGGTTTGCTGGATGTCTAACTTCAAAAGTAAGCTAGCCGCCATGGCTGTACCAAAGACGCCCAGAGTTCCAGTTGGATGAAATCCTTGGAACCTGTGCTCAGGAGATACCGCCAGCGCGATGCGCAACATTGTTTCATATCCAGCGATAAGTGCGCGTAACACTTCACCCCCTGAGGAATGAGCGACTTCTCCTATTGCAAATACTGTCGGGACGATAGAGGCGCCAACATGGAGATACGTGGTTCTATGCGTGTCATCAAGCTCAAGCGCGTGAGCAAAAGCTCCATTTACTACACTAGCCGCATGAGCCGGGAGTCGTACACCATAATTCCATACAAGCGATTCTGGCTTTCCTCCCCAATTTTTAAAAGTTTGAAATATTGGAGCAACTTCTTCCTGCACGGATCCAGCGATCCCTACACCGAGAAGGTCTATCAATAAACGTTTTGCTTGTTCACTCAAATCAGCAGGTATTGCATCTACATCAATATCAAACATGCACTCAGTAATCGTTGTAGTGAGAGATTTTTGCTGCATGTTACTCTCCTTACTGAAATTTTGTTTTACAGCAAAAATGGCTGACCGACACTGGGCGGTGCCGATCAGCCAGTAGGGAGGGAAAGAGTCCTAGCCAAGCAAGGATTATAAGTGGCTAGGCATCGAGCTTGCGGCAGAAGTTTGTACGCACACGCAGACCATGCTGCGGCGGCTGGATAGTCGTGGCGTCAAGGACCTTAAGGGCCCACGCCATGTTCTGACCCGCCATCTGCATAGTCTGAATGCCTTCCTTATCCTGCCCCAAGAATTCTTCCGGCTTCCAGCCGAAGCCAATATTCCAGTACTGGTTACCAACGACCAGCATATGAGAGCTCAAAAGGTAATTATTAAGCTGATGAAAAACGGGAATGGCCCCCGCACGTCTGCAAATCGCAATAGACATTGCAGGCTTAAAACGCCAAGTACGGAAATGGTTCGAGCAATAGCTCAGCCTATCCAGAACGCTCTTGAATGCACCAGGGATACCCATAAGATGTACGCTCGTCCCCAGGACAAGACCATCATAGTTGGGCAACATATCAAGGATATCATTGACAATATCCTTATGAACACAGCGCTCGACCATATTTCCGTCTTCTTTCAGCTTGCGGCATGTTCTACAGTCGTTACAAGAGGCGTAGCTCTTCCCACCGCAATGCAGGATATCAATCCCGATACCTTCCTTCTGAAGTTCTTCGCCAACAATCTTAAGCGCATTATACGTAACGCCTTCCTTATTATGACTACCATTAAGCGCTAATACCTTCATTGATTAACTCCTTATGTTATATGTTTATAATAGTGTTTTTTACATATACATTACCATCAAGGATGCGACGGGCTGTTCGATATATTGCAGCTCTTGTTACATGGAAACTTCCTTCTTTTTCTTCGACGTTAGATTCGACTGGAATAATCCCTGCTGGATGCCCAATATAAATCTTTTCCCGATTATGAGCTTCTTTTTTCAATAATTTATTGACGATCGTTCCAGGTATCCGGGCAGCGACTCCAAGGCATACCGTACCCGTTCCAGGATGTGTCTTATGCATTTTAAGCATAAATAGAAGCCTAGATACGATATCTATAGAATCAGATTTAATTTGTTTTCCATCTGGAGTAACATAATCAGAAGGTTCACTCACGATGGAGAAAAATGGATTGTACGGGCTCAATCGAGACGCATCTTCAGGCTTATCTACTAAGCCAAAAATCACGGCTGCATGAGAACGGATTTTCTCAATGGTAGCGCAAAGTTCCTTGTTAGCGTCAATCTCGGCCGCAGATTCATTTCCCTTCATTCCAAGGCTTTGTGCACGGATAAACACAAGTGGATTAGCACAATCTACTAAAGAGACCTCATAGTCTTTTCCATCAACGGTGATGATGTCTGTAGGATTTCCTGTAGGCAGAAGCTTACCAGTAAAGGCCCCTGCCGTATCTGACCAGTCCAATGTGATACGAGCTCCACTGCCAGGACAACCATCTATGCAGAGATCACCTTCAACACATGCACGTGAATCTTTTACAGGAACCTCTGCTACAAGGATATTTCCACTATTTGTTAAATGGATCCTAACAATCGTAATAGGCTCTACTGCCTTTACCAAGCCTTCATCAATGGCAAATGGTCCAACTGCAGATGATATATTTCCGCAATTCCCTTTATAGTCGACAAAATTTGATATAATGCTAACTTGACCAAAAGTATAATCAATATCTGCATTAGGATGAGTTGAAGGGCCAATAATGGCGAGCTTGCTTGTAAGCGTATCAGCTCCCCCCAATCCATCAATTTGACGCAAATCTGGGCTTCCAAAAATTGCGCTGATGATTTTGTCTTTCAATTTTCTGTCACTTGGAAGCTCAGAAGACATAATAAAAATCCCTTTACTCGTTCCGCCACGCATAATTGTACAACGGTAACTCGTCATCTCTGGATGATGCATTATATTTCCCCAAATCAATGTTTATTTAATTTTTGCTTCAAATAAGCTACTAAACCACCAGCTTCTGCAAGTTCACATAAATTGGCAGGTAAGGGCAGACAAGACCAAACTTTATGCCTCTCCTTACATACAATCAGCCCTTTTTGTGGAAAGACTTCAAGAAAATCTTGATCGTCAATATCCTTACTATCTGGACACTGCAAAGCAATAATGCCAATATTTATACAATTACGATAGAAAATACGTGCAAATGATTTAGCAATTACAATACGTATTCCTAAGTATTTTAATGTAAGCGGAGAAGTCTCACGACTCGATCCAGGCCCCATATTATCACCTGCTACAAGAATATCTCCTTTCTTTACATTTGCAGAAAACTCAGGACGTATAGCATTCATACAATATTTAGCTGAATCCTCAATACTCAATTCCATATATTGCGGAGGAGATATAATATCCGTATTAATATTATCACCAAAAACCCATGCTCTACCAGAATAAATATTTTCCATTATAAATCCCTTCTAAGTATCCTTAGTCAAGAAAATGTATAGGTGAAGATATCTTACCAGTAAGAGCAGATGCAGCTACTGTCATTGGAGATGCAAGATAGATATTAGATTCTTTACTCCCCATACGACCAATAAAATTACGATTTGTAGAGGAAATACATGTCTCATGGCTAGCAAGGAGACCTGAATGTACACCAACACAAAGGCCACAAGTGGGTGCAAGGATTGTAGCACCAGCCTCAGCTAAGATGCTGAGTATGCCATCTTGGGCTGCCTGCTTCCATATATTTTGGGAAGCAGGAGAAACAAGAAAGCGTACGCCATTTGCTATTCTATGACCTTTGACAATTTGTGCAGCTGCGACTAAATCGCTATATCTTCCTCCAGTACATGACCCCAAATATGCCTGTTGTATAGGTGTTCCATCTAGATTATCAACTGAATATACGTTATCAACACTGTGAGGACATGCAACTTGTGGTTTCAAATCATGCGCAGAAAATGTCAAAGAACGATAAAATTTTGCGTCATGATCACTTTTTAATGACTCAAATTCATACGTGATTCCGCGTGCAGCAAGATAGTCGGCAACCTTGTGATCCGGCTCCATTAAGCCTACTTTGGCCCCCATCTCCACGGCCATATTGGTTATGGCCATCCGCTGATCCAATTCACAGTCTTCAATAGCTTCACCAGTAAATTCCACAGACATGTAGGTCGCCCCCGCATGACCGATTTTACCGATAGAAGCCAAAGCTATATCCTTGGCCATCACACCTGCAGGAAGTTTCTCCTTCCACTCAATACGGATCGTTTCAGGAACCTTAAACCAGATTTCACCTGTAGCTAGAACCCCGAGCATCTCAGTTGATCCAATTCCTGTAGCGAACGCTCCAAGCGCTCCCCCCATACACGTATGGGAATCAGTACCAACTATAATTCTCCAAGGGCGCACATGACCATGTTCCACCATGGCTTGGTGACAAGGACCAATGAATTCATAATAGTGTTTGACATCATGATCCTTGGCCCAATCCCGCGTGAATTTTACGATCTCTGCCTGGGAGACTGACGCCGGTGGCGTATAATGGTCAGAGATAATGACGACTTTATCAGGATCCCAGACTTTGGCTTGCAGCTCATTCAACCCACTTGCAATAGAAACTCGTGGCCCTAAGATATCATCCATCATAGCGACATCGACTTTGGCCCATACGATTTCACCTGCCGAGACTTGCTGGCTTCCCGAAGCATGTGCAAGTATCTTCTCCGCTATCGTCATACCCACGGCGTCTACCTCGCGTTAAACAGGATTTTCTCGCTATTAAGCAACATTTGTGCCAGCTCAAAAGTAATCATTTAGAGGCCTCCTCCCGCAAAGGAGGCTCTTTTTTGTTGCAATTTTTTTTTAAATGAAACGTATGATGAAACTAACAGCGATCTTTAGCCTATGCCGTGATTCACGGAACAGGCTACAGGCGTCTCCCTTTGAGCAAAGAAAATACTGGCACGATACTTGCTAAAAAACTTGCATCACATATGTTTTAGGTCTGCTAATCATTTTTAAGCAAAGGATAGGCTACGATGAAAAAAACAACTCTCTTGAAACAGCTCCTTAATGCTCCTGAAATTTTGATAGCTCCTGGCGCATATGACGTGCTCTCTGCTAAAATTATCGCTCATATGGGATTCAAGGCTGTATATATGACTGGCTATGGTACGTCGGCGAGTGTACTGGGACAGCCTGATGTGGGTTTATTGACCATGAGCGAAATGGTAGAGCGGGCTCGCAATATTGCGGAAGCCGTCGATGTGCCTGTTTTGGCCGATGGTGATACCGGATATGGTAATCCGCTTAATGTCATTCGCACTGTACGTGAATACGAAAAAGCTGGCGTAGCTGCCATCCAGCTTGAGGATCAGCTTTTCCCTAAACGGTGTGGTCACATGCTGGGGCGTAAAGTAATCCCCATGGAAGAAATGGTGCAAAAGATTAAAGCGGCTGTAGATACTCGTATCGATGATGATTTTGTCATCATTGCTCGTACAGATGCACGAACTACGCTTGGCTTGGCCGAAGCCCTGCGCCGTGGCCAAGCTTACGCAGAAGCCGGGGCCGATTTAATTTTTATTGAATCACCTGAATCTATTGAGGAAATGAAAGAAATCAATAGGGCCTTCCCCAATGTTCCAACCTTGGCCAACATGCTGGAAGGGGGGCGGTCTCCTATGCCCACGACGAAAGAACTGGAAAATATGGGCTTTGGTATTGCAATTTATTGTACAGGTCCGCTTTATGCCGCTGCTGGTGCTGTTAAGCGGTATCTGGAAGCCTTGCAGCGCACGGGAGATACGAAATCTATTTGGAACGATCTTATTACATTCTCTGAATTTAATAATTTCATTGGCCTTGATGAATATAATAAGAAGGGTCAAAAATATGGCGTAAAGCAGTAGTATTTCTTTACCACCTCCTCATTATTGATATGGCTAGGTACGCCAATATCCTAGCCATATCTCTTTCTAAATATGCTTGTCCATTATTCCTCAAAATAAAAAAGCCCCTGATCCTTCAAACGGATCAGGGGCTTTTTTCAAAAACAGTCTGGATTGCTTAGAAAAGATTCTAATCCAGCAGGATTTCCATTACAAGCCAGCCTGCACATCCATCGCCCCGCTGCGCTATAGCTTGGCTATCTGCCTCTGCTGTCCATAGTTTTAAAATCTTACCGTGCTACAAAAAAAGAAAGACAAAGTAGGCGAACATTGCCAGAAAAGCTCTCTCCCCTATTCTGTAGGTAACCGGTTGGATTTGCTCTCTTTATACAATATAATCCATCATCTCTGTCAGCAGAAAATTTGTCCCAACCGCCCGTAAGCGCTTACTATGCCACTTTTAACAATACGAGTGCCTTATCTGATCCATATTTTCTCTACTGATAAAGATTATCTACGATTATCAGTGTAAGATGATATGAGCCATTTTGCATCTACATCTGCCTTCAAGAAAGCAACAGCCGTTGCGTAGTCTTGACACTATATTATCTCTCCGTGCACTATAGTTTTTCCAGAGGATATGCCAGCATGAAACAATTCCATCGTTGCACCCAGTACTGTCTGCGTATTTTCCTACTGCTCGCATCCCCGCTCCTCAGCTCCTTTTTTCCCGATATGCCACACGCCGCCCCCACCACACCTGCCCAAGGCTTCATCATGGACATGACACCGCTCCTTGGCAGCAATGGGCGGATCAAGGCCATCGCGCCAGGATGCCGGGCCGTTACCGGTTTTCTGGAGGGCGGGCCCTTTGTCTGGAGCCGGGACTTTGGCCTCGTCCGCCTTACCCCTCCCCCCAAATATTTCGGCATGGGGGATTTCCTCAGCGATGACGGGCGCGCTATGCTGGGCTTCGTATCCATCAATGACGCCATTTATCCTCCCCCGTACGGCGAGACCTGGGCCCGCCCCGGATTCATCTGGCGCTACGGCGAAAGAAGCATGCAGTATATGTCAAAGCATGAAATCGCGGACGTCGAGTGGTACGGCTTGTCGGCGGACGGCAAGATCGCCCTGGGCTATGGCAAAAGAAAGCCGCCCTCTGCCCCACCAAACGCGAAAGACAAGGCCGCTGAAAATCTGGAATTGACGCCTTACTACAACCGCTGGTTCTGCATCAGGAACAAAAGATTCCGGGTGCTGGACAAAGTCGCCCGCCCTGTCGCCAGCCCGTACTACAGGCTCCTGAGCCGCGACGGCAAAAAACTGCTGCAAAAGCGGCACGATAACAGCGTCCAGATCGTAGATCTGAAGACCGGAGCACAGCGCCCGCTGACATTTGGCGGTGTGCTGCCCCACGCCTACGCGGATCGGAGCAAGAAGGGAAAAAATATACTGCGGGCGGGCGATCCGCAAAGTCCCCTGTTCCGCTGGGGAAGACGGCCGGGCTTCAATCGCAGCCGCCTCCTCACGGATGCCGAACTGAAAGATGTTGCACGGAACAGCCCCATGTTTGCGGACTGGCTCCTTGACGATTTCTTTTGTTCCATCCCCAGCTTCGACGGCCGCTTCATCCTGTGTGCGCTCTATCTGAAGCAAGTGCCCAAGAAGTCTGCCCGTGCATTCCTCCTGGACTCCAAGACCCTGACCGTGCTTGCCCGGCTGGATGCCAAGGGGAACGATATCCCTATCGACGATGGCCCCGCGCTGATGGGAATGGATATCAGCGATGACGGCAAGACCATCCTCTATGAAAGGGAGGCTGAGATCTGGATCTGGAATGAGGATTTCGTCCTGCCCCATGACAGTCTTCCCCGTCCCATGCCGCTCGCGCGTTATCTGGAGCACTTCGGGCTGTACCTGCCCCCGGAACGTTCCATCAAATCGGCGGTCATGAGCCCGGACGGGCAATGTTTTTTTGGCGAGCTTGCCCTGTATGATGACGAGCAATTCCCCTACAAACAGTTCCTTGCCTGCACCAATGGAAACGCCTTCCGGCCCCACTGGAAGCTGAACAGTAAAAAAATATTGCATCGTGGGGACCAGCCTGTCCGGTAGGCGCGGGAAGACCACAACGGTGTGTCTAGCATCCTGATTCCATTCGCAAGGGCAGCCTCATTCTTGCACGTCCCGGCCCCTAAAGTCCTTGCCCCTCACGGCTCAGGGATTTTAGGGATCTGTGTCCGTTAAACAGCTCATGGAAAGGAAGACCTGAACAAGTTCCCTGTGGAGCCCTCTCAAAGACGGCACAGTATGCCGCTATCGTACCAGGTATCCGTGGTACGACGGCTCAGGCCAGCGCAACCATTCTCTTCTGCAGGCTGAAGGAAAACGGCATGCCTCGTGCCTCGCTACCGACCGGCGAAGCCGTGCTGCTGTGTTCCAAGGAGATTCCGCCAGCTGGCGCCTTTGCACCATCAAAAGTTATCTGCCAGCCAAGGCCCGTCGCTGCCTTTTGTCGCCTGCCACGCCCCGTACGTTGCTGTGGCAAGCCTGCTTGCGGCCACTTGCTTAGGAGGCAATCGCCCAGGCAGGATTGATCCCCATTTCGGCGGCCAGCAAAAAGTAAAGGGGCGTCAACGCGTTTGCCCGTCGCCTCCCGGCAATAATCCTGCCGGCAGCCCGCTTTGGGAACTGGCGGGAGCGCCTGAGCGCCCCGCATAGCTTATATCAGTATCAAATATCCAGAGCGGCGTGATAGCCCCAGTAGACGGCATTGGTGATGGTGGAGACACGGGCGGCATCACCGATGATGCGCACAACGGGCGCACCATCCTGCAATTCTTCTACGATATCCGTGCACGACCGCTGTCCAAGCGCTGCGATGACGCTCTTGCCGGGCACGAGGAACTGGCGCCCTTCCCTGTCTTCACACCAGATGCCGTCGGGGCGGACTTCCAGTCCCCGGCAACCGGTGTGGACAGTGGCGTACCTTTCCACTTCCTTCAGCAACAAGGGGCGATGGCGTACGTTGGCATCAGGTGCAAGAGCATCCCGCATCTCCACGATATGGACGGTCTTGCCTTCCTGGCCCAGATGGATGGCGCACTCACACCCGGCAAGGCCGCCACCGAAGACGACCACATCTTCCCCGACCTTGTCCTTTTCCCTGTAGTAATCGTTGACCACGACCACATTGTCGCCCTTCAGGCCGGGGATGGGTGGCAGCAGCGGACGGGAGCCCACGGCGATGATCAGGGCATCGGGCGCCTCCCGCTCCACATATCCCGCGGTCACTTCCGTATTGAGGCGGATCTCCACCCCGGCCTTGCGGGCAAGATGGGCGTAGGTACCGGCCAGCTGATACATCTCGTACTTGAAGGGAAGCGCCTGTTCACTGCGCAGGATGCCGCCGAGGCTGTCCTCTTTTTCGCACAAAATCACCTGATGCCCGCGCCGGGCCGCCGTCCAGGCCGCATACAGGCCACCGGGGCCGCCGCCCGCCACCAGGACTTTTTTCTTTTCCGGTGCGGGCAGCACATGGTCGCCTTCCAGTTCGCGCCCGATGAGCGGATTCACCGTACAGCGGCGCGTGGCCGTGGCCGCGCGTTCCGCCATGCAGGTGAAGCAGCGCAGGCAGTGGACGATCTCCTCGTCCCGGTTGGCCATGACCTTTTCCGGCAGGAAGGGGTCGGCCAGCAGCGCACGCGCCATATAGACCACATCGGCCTTGCCTGATTCGATGATCTCCTCCATCTGGGCAGGATCGTTCAGGCCGCCGATGGTGGCCACGGGGATGGAGACATGCTTCTTGATCTCCGCCGCCAGATAGACGTTACAGCCGTGCGCCTTGAACATGGAAGGATGCGTGTCGCCAAAGCCGCGCTGGTAGGTACCGGCAGAAACATGCAAAAGGTCGATGCCGTCTTCCAGCTCCCTGGCGATGGCGATGCCGTCTTCCAGCGTATAGCCACCCTCGAACAGCTCAGAACCGCTCATGCGGAATTCGATGGGGAAACCGGGGCCCACGGCCTCGCGCACGGCCTGGAGCACCCGGCGGGCAAAGCGGCAACGATTCTGGATGCTGCCCCCGTATTCGTCCGTGCGGTGGTTGAACCAGGGCGACAAAAACTGGTTGATGAGCCAGCCGTGCCCGCCGTGGACCATGATCATCTCAAAGCCCGCGCGTTTTGCCAGACCGGCGACCTGACCATAAGCGGCCACGATCTCGTCGATCATCTCGTGGGCCAGTTCGCCCACCTCCACGCCGTCGGGGCGCACGCAGGCCGAAGGTCCCCACTGGGCAAGGCCGTGCTGGCGGCTTTTGTCCGTCATATAGGTGCCGGAATACATGCCGGAATGGGAAAGCTCCACACTGGGGATGGCGCCATGCCGGCGGATGGCGTCCGCCGTGTAGGTGAAAGAGGCCAGAGAATTCAGGATGGCCGTATCCAGATGATAGGCATGGCTGCCGTCGGTCTTCGGATGCACCATGCATTCGCTGATGGTGACGGCACCGGCGCCGCCCTTGGCCCGCAGCTCATAAAAGGCGGTGGACTTGGGCCCGATGCAGCCGTCGTTGGTGATGTCCGTACCGCCCATGGGCGCGGAGAACATGCGGTTGCGGAACGTGACACGTCCAATGGTGATGGGTTTGCACAAATGGGGGAACTTTCTTTCCATAAAAACTCCATACTGCCGCTGTGGCGGCAAGAGGCTTCACCTCTTCAGGGAATACCTAAAAAACAAAATATATTGACGAGATAGCATTGCGGAAAATCCGAACAGGCCCGGAAGGTCATCCATGAAAACAGCCCCTGGGCAGGCAAAGGTCTGCTACCCTCGTACGCCGAGCCTTGCAACGGAACGTCTTGCGCGGTCGCGAGTGCAGGCTTCGCAGATGCGCTGCGATCGTTTCCCTCGCAACTATCCAGCTAAAAAAAGACGGATAGCCTGCCATATCCGCTCCATCTCGTCCTGGATAGACCCGGCATCCCTGCCTATGTTTGGTCTGATAGTACAAAAAAAGAAAAAAAGCAAAATTTTCCTACAACAAAAAAATAGGCGGGCCTCCAGTTGCTCAAACAGAGCGGAAGATCCAGCGATGGTCTCCGCTGGCCTGCTGTTATCGAAAGGGAAAAGCGGACTCAAGCAAGCGTCGAGCCGTGCCGGATTTTCCTTATCTCCTCCCGCTACCTGATTTTTGGGAGGTGGTGTACCGTGAAAGAAAAGCCTCTTCTCTGCCCACAGGAAAAAGTATATTATCATGCTGCGTGCGGGCATGCGCTCCCGGTCATGCAAGCATGACCGACAATACCATTCAGGTGCCGGGCTACCCCTTTTTTACATGTGCCGCACAGTGCCAAACAAGGATGATACATGAATAACAAGAGCCTGAAAAAGCTGGAAGCCGACCTGTGGGAATCCGCCGACCTGCTTCGTGCCAGCTCCAAGCTGACCTCCAATGAATACTGCATGCCGGTACTCGGCCTGATCTTCCTGCGCTATGCGTATAGCCGCTTCAAGCGTGTGGAAACGGAGATCCTTAAGGACCGTCCCGTCCGTCACGGGCGTGTACTGCCAGTGACGCCCCCGGACTTCAGCGCCAAGAGTGCCCTGTATCTCCCCGAAATGGCACGGTATGCCTTTTTGGCGACGCTGCCCGCCAACATCCCCTCAGCTGGTCTGAAAGGCGTCAACGGTCAGCCCCTGAACAGCCTCGGCGAAGTGGTGAATAACGCTATAGAGCTGGTCGAAGCCCAAAGCAGCCAGCTTTCCGGCGTTTTGCCCAGGGAGTACGGCAAATTCTCCCCGGAGCTCCTGAGCGAGCTGCTCCGTATCTTCAACAATGATGCCCTGGATGCCGTGGGCGGTGATATCATTGGCCGCATCTACGAGTATTTCCTCAATAAATTTGCTAAAAATATCGCCTCTGACGACGGCGTGTTCTTTACCCCAAAGTCCCTGGTCAAAATGATCGTCAACGTTCTTGAGCCGGAGAGGGGTATCCTGTTTGATCCGGCGTGCGGCAGCGGCGGCATGTTCGTGCAGACAGGGGACTTCGTCCACGCCGCGGGCATGGCTGCCAATAGCGCCATGACTTTTTATGGTCAGGAAAAGGTGGAATATAACGCCCGGCTCTGCCTGATGAACATGGCGGTGCACGGCCTGGCCGGCGCCATCAAATCCGGTGACGAAGCCAACAGTTTTTATCAGGACGCCCATAGCCTTGCGGGCCGTTGCGACTATGTGATGGCCAATCCGCCGTTCAATGTGGACAAGGTCAAGGCCGAATCCACGCTCAGCGCCGGGCGGCTGCCCTTCGGACTGCCCGCCGTCAACAAAAACAAGGAAGTGGGCAATGCCAACTACCTGTGGATCTCGTATTTTTATGCCTATCTGAACGAAAAGGGCCGGGCGGGCTTCGTCATGGCCTCCTCGGCTACCGACAGCCAGAGCAAGGACAAGGACATCCGCCGGCAACTGGTGGAAACAGGCCATGTGGACGTGATGATCAGTGTGGGCAACAACTTTTTCTACACCAAGAGCCTGCCCTGCACGCTGTGGTTCTTCGACAAGGGCAAGGACGAAACCTTGCGGGACAAGGTGCTGTTCATTGATGCCCGCAACTACTACACCGTAGTGGATCGCACGCTCAATGAGTGGAACGAATGGCAGCTCCGGAACCTGAGCGCCATCGTCTGGCTGCACCGTGGCGAGACGGAGCGCTATCGCGCCCTGCTGGCCGCTTACCGGCAGGCTCTGGCCGCCTGCGCCTGGACGACGGGGGAAAGGAAGCTTTCTGACAAGGGGACGCCCCTGCTCCTGCCTGTGGAAAAGGCGCAACAGGAAGATACGCATTTCACCCTGCCGCAGGATGCCTCCTTTGCAAGTTGCCTCGACAAGCTCCAGGACTTCCTGACCGCACAGCAGGAGCTTGCCCGCGCGACGGCCGGCACGGCAAAACGCGCGGATAAAAAACAGGCAGTGGCCCTGTGGGCGGAGCGTATCGCCGAGGTGGAAAACGCCATCCTTACCGCACAGGAGGCGCAATGGCTGTATGCAAAATTCGGAGATGGCGTGTATGCCGACATCCCCGGCCTGTGTTATGTGGCCGATCGCAAGGAAATAGCGGAAAAGAACTTTTCCCTGACTCCGGGCGCCTATGTAGGTGTGCCCCCTGCGGAGGATGATGGGGTGGATTTTGCCCAGCGCATGAACGAGATACACGCGGAACTTGTGCGGCTTCAGGCCGAAAGCAACGCGCTTATGGAGACCATCTTCAAAAACTGGAAGGAGATGGGGATATGAGCTGGCCTGTTGTGAAGCTGAAAGATTGTTGCCAGAGCATAGCAGACGGGGATCATCAGGCGCCCCCCAAAGTAGATCAAGGGATCCCGTTTATAACTATTTCGAATATTATACATAATGAATTAGACTTTACAAACACGATGTTTGTTCCAGAGTCATATTATAATTCAACTGATAGTAAAAGAAGAGCTAACAAAGGAGATATTCTTTACTCAGTTGTTGGAAGCTTCGGGATACCAGTTCTCATAACAGAAGATAAAAAATTTTCATTTCAGCGACACATAGCTATTTTGCGTCCTAATACAAGCGTTATAGATAAATATTTTTTATATTATATCATGCTTTGTCCTGATTTTTACGCAATAGCAGATGCTATTGCCATAGGTGCTGCTCAAAGAACAATTAGCTTAAATTCGTTACGTAATTTAGAAATAAAACTTCCTCCATTAAATATACAAAAGAAGATTGTCAATATTCTTTCTCCCCATGATGATCTTATAAAAAATAACAATAAACAAATAAAGCTATTAGAAGAAGCAGCACAGCGTTTGTATAAAGAGTGGTTTATTGATCTGCGTTTTCCGGGCCACGAAAGTACGAAAATCGTGAATGGTGTACCGGAAGGGTGGAAAATTTGTAAGCTACAAGATGCAATAGAATTTAATCCAAATATTAAAATATCCAAAAATCGTTTAAAGCAACACATTCCTATGTCTGCGCTGAGTATATCTTCAATGCTTTTAGACTTTGATGTAGTTACTCAAACAAAATCTACCGCAGGGAGTAAATTTCAAAATGGGGACACATTGCTTGCTAAGATTACTCCTTGCCTTGAAAATGGAAAAACAGCTTTTGTATGGGGACTTGATTCAGACGAAGGTGCTGTTGGATCAACAGAGTACGTCGTTATGCGTTCAAGAAGTTTAACTCCCTATTTTGTCTACCTTTTTGCCAGAACAGCAAACTTTCGAAATATAGCTATAAGTAGTATGAGCGGTAGCGATGGGCGCCAAAGAGTCAATATTCAACAGGTAAAAAATTTTGATTTTATACATCCTACAGAAAAGATTATAGATATATTTTCATCAATAGTTGAACCTATGTTTATGCAAAATTATAAATTAAAATTTATAAATAAAAAATTAATAAAAATTCGTAACTATTTTTTACAGCATATAATGAATAAATATTTATAAATATACTTATTTAAAGGAGTGATAAAATGGATTTTATAAAATATGATTTCGGATATCTAGAAGAAGGGACTATTATAGAGGTTGTTTTAATGGTAAGTGCAGCCAATGTCCAACTTTTAGATAGTACGAATTTTAATAAATATCGCCAAGGGAAACGGTATAGATATTATGGAGGCTTGGCCACTAAATCACCTATTAATTTAAAAGTACCTTATCCAAGTCACTGGTATGTTGCTATTGATCGTAGAGGCTTGCAAGGAACTAGAACTGTACAAAGTATGGTTCGAGTCCTACCTAAAGCTCTGCCAAGAATACAACAGCGGCCTCTATCAGAAATACCATCATTAATACATCCATCAGGATATATTCTGGACAATGATGCAGGCATCATTCCAACATATGATGTTTTTATTTCACATGCTTCTGAAGATAAAGATGATGTCGTACGCCCCCTCGCAACTGCTCTTAAAAATAAGGGTATTAAAGTTTGGTATGATGAGTTTGAGCTCAAAATAGGAGATAGCCTTAGGCGAAAAATTGATAAAGGTCTCGCCAATAGTCGTTTCGGAATTGTCATTATTTCAAGAAATTTTATAAAAAAAGGTTGGACAAATTATGAACTTGATGGAATTTTGACAAAATCAATTTCTGGAGAACAAATAATTTTACCTATTTGGCATAATATTACAAAAAATGAAGTCATAAGTTATAGTCCATCTTTAGCTGATAAACTTGCTAGAAATACCGCAATAGATACAATTGAGGATATTGCAAATGAAATATCGACAGTGATTACAGATTCTATAAAAAATAGTTAATTTACCAAAATCTAATAAAAGAATTCTCATGAGCTACGACTACTCCGAAAATATCCTTGTCCAGGAAAGTGCCGGCCGACTCCTGCAGCAGGAGCTCGGCTGGGAGGTGGCGTTTGCCTACAATACCGAAGTGCTGGGCCCCAACGGTACATTCGGCCGGAAGGATCACACGGAGGTCTTGCTCAGCCGCTATTTTCGTGCGGCCCTGCAACGGCTCAACCCCTGGCTCACGCCGCCCCAGATCGACGAAGCCGAAGCCACCATGAAGGCTTATCTTGCCACGGCCTCCCTGTTGCAGATCAACAAGGAAAAACACGAGCTTATCCGTGACGGCATCCCGGTCGGCGTCACCCTTCCCGACGGCAGGAATGAGGAAAAACGCGCCCGCGTCATCGACTTTGACAAGCCGGAGAACAATCATTTCCTGGCTATCAAGGAAATGAAGATCCACGGCTACCTGTACCGCCGCCGGACGGACATCGTGGGCTTCGTGAATGGCATCCCCCTGCTGTTCGTGGAGCTGAAAAAACCCACGGTGGCCGTTGAAAACGCCTATACCGACAATTATACTGATTATCTGGATACCATCCCACAGCTGTTCCACTTCAATGCGTTCCTCATCCTCTCCAACGGCACCAAGGCCAGGGTGGGGACGCTGGGCAGTAAGTACGAATTTTTCCACGAATGGAAACGCCTTGAAGAACGCGACCAGGGCAGCGTGGCTTTGGAGACCATGCTGCGCGGTATCTGCCGCAAGGAAAACTTCCTCGACCTGCTGGAAAATTTCATCCTTTTCGACCGTTCCGGCGGTAAACTCGTCAAGATCCTTGCCCGTAACCATCAGTATCTGGGCGTAAATGAGGCCGTCAAAGCCTATGCCGACCGCAAGCTGCGCAACGGCAAGCTGGGGGTCTTCTGGCATACGCAGGGCAGCGGCAAAAGCTACTCCATGCTCTTTCTGGCCCAGAAGATCCGGCGCAAATTCCCCGGCTCGCCGACCTTCGTCATCCTGACGGACCGCGAAGAGCTCAATACCCAGATCAGCGATACGTTCGAAAACTGCGGCCTGCTGGGCGACAATATCAAGGCCTCAAAATGTATCGCTACCAGTGGCAGCGACCTTGTCCAAAAGCTGCGGGGCAACCCCAGCTTCATCTTTACGCTGATCCACAAGTTCAACCAACCGGATGAGCCGCCCATCATCCCGGACCACGATATCATCATCATGTCGGACGAGGCGCACCGCTCGCAATACGGCATGTTTGCCGAAAACATGTGCCGCCTGCTGCCCACGGCATCACGCATCGGTTTTACCGGAACTCCCCTGCTGGCCAACCACAACATTACGGAACGCACCTTTGGCGGCTATATCTCCATCTATGACTTCAAGCGTGCCGTCGATGACCACGCCACCGTACCGCTGTACTACGAAAACAGGGGCGAGCGCCTGAAGGACATCACCAATCCCGCCATTAACGACAAGATCCTTGATGCCATCGAAAAAGCCGATCTTGACGTGGATCAGCAGGAAAAGCTGGAACGGGAATTTGCCAAAGAGATTCACCTGCTGACCGCCACACCGCGCCTGGAAGCCATCGCCCGCGACTTTGTGTGCCATTATTCCGATCTGTGGACCAGCGGCAAGGCCATGTTCGTCTGCCTGAACAAAGTGACCTGCGTACGCATGTATGACCTTGTGACCCGCTTCTGGCAGGAAGAAAAAGAAAAACTTGCCCGGCAGATCAATCAGGCCGGCCAGCAGGAGGCGCAGGAGCTTGCCCGCAAGCTCCAGTGGATGGAACAAACTGAAATGGCCGTGGTCATCAGCCAGGAACAGAACGAAATCCAGACCTTCAGGACATGGGGCCTGGATATAGCGCCCCACCGCGAAAAAATGGAAAAACGCGAACTCGACAAAGAGTTCAAGGATGCCGCCAATCCGCTGCGGGTGGTGTTTGTCTGCGCCATGTGGCTCACCGGCTTTGACGTGCAGAGCCTTTCGTGCCTGTACCTGGACAAGCCCCTCAAGGCACATACGCTGATGCAGACCATCGCCCGGGCAAACCGTGTTGCCGAGGGTAAGAGCAACGGCCTCATCATTGATTATGTGGGCATCGTCAAGGCCTTGCGCAAAGCCCTTGCCGATTATACGGCCCACGGCAGCAGCGGCGGCAACTGCCCCACAGTGGACAAAAAAAAGCTCCTGGAGCGGATACAGAAAGACATAGACATCGCAGAACAGTTTCTTTCCGGGCTGGGTATCGTACTGGCGGATATCGTCAGCGCCCGGAACTTCGACAAGATCGGCCGGGTCCAGGAAGCCGCGAACGCCGTTTGCGTCGATCTGGAAACCCAAAAGACCTTCCAGTCCTGTGTTGGGGAGCTGCTCCGCTTGTTCAAATATGCCGACCGTGAAGATATCTCTGCCGAAAATCGCGCAAAACGTGACGCCCTGGAGGCTATTCTGGGCATCTTGCAGACAAAACGCAAACATTCGGATAACGAGGCTCTGAAAGTCCAGATCAATACCATCATCAATGAATACGTCTCCGTGGAAGAAACAAACACGGAAAGCCCCACACGCTTTGACATCAGCATGATCGATTTTGATCTGCTCCGAAAAGAATTCGCCCGCTCCAAACGACAACGCCTCATCCTGAAGAATCTGGAGGAACTTATGCAACAGCAGCTTGCCTCCATGCTCCAGATCAATCCGGGCCGTATCGACTTTTATGAACGCTACCAAAAGATCATTGAAGAATATAATAACGAGCAGGATAGGGCCGGCATCGAAAAAACCTTTATGGATCTGATGAAACTGGCCGCAGACATGGACGAGGAGCGCAACCGCTATATCCGGGAAGGTTTCAGCAGCGAAGAGGAACTACGGGTGTACGATCTGCTCTTTTCGGAAAACCTGTCACAGCAGGACATCAAAACCATCAAGGCAGTGGCAAAAGAGCTGCTTGCAAAAATTAAGGCCCACATCGCCCAAATTGATCATTGGACGCAAAAACAGGCCACCCGTGATGCCATGGGCAATCTTATCCGGGACATCCTCTGGACGACATTACCGGAGAGCTTCTCTGACGAGAGCATCCTTAACTATCGTGACAAAGTCTATGAATACGTCTTCATGCATTTCAAGGATGCTGCCTGATCAGTACGCTGTTGAGGGGTGCTCGTGACAGCCTATGTTAGCCTACTGTTTTGACAGATTGTGCCACGCCAGACAGTATTGGGTATGAAGGAAACAGGGATATAACGGGACTTATGGGGATATTCCGGTGGCAACTACCTTGAATGTCAATATGTTATCACATCTTCCAAAGTAGGAAGGATGTTGTCCGAAACCTGATACCGCGCCATTTATTTTAGGGAAAAGCCCGCTGTTCTCTTCCCATACGCCACACAGTCTTGGACAAAGAGCGCCCTCCGTTGCGTGTCGATTCTGACACAAAACAGAGGGCGTTTTCCGTATCAAAGCGGCAAAGAGGCTGCCAAGGCCACTCCAGCCTGGACGTTACTTGTCCATGCGTGGACACCGAATCACGTCATTGCTTGGGATGGGCGGCCGCTCTTCAAAAACATCCGGCACGCTGCCTTGCCTTTCTTCCTGATCTACAATCCCCGGTTGTGGAGCGGATCGCGCCACCGCTCGCTCTTCAAAGCGGGCACAGCGTTCGCGCAGCTCGGCATTTTCCTTCCATAACCGTCTGTTTTCTAGCGATAATTCCCGGCGTTCATCGCGTTCTGCCCTTAATTCAGCCTCTAGTGCGGCACAGTGCGGACACTGGCTTGACGAAGGACCTTTTCCAGCCGCCGCTGCTGCTTCCCCACCACTGTCGTCCCCAGGACACATTGGACCACGACCAAAGACGATCCAGTCCATGCAGAGGTTATGCCGCTCGGCGGCTATCCTTACCCATGAATCAGGTAATTTATTGTTATTTTTGGCATTTGACACCGCTTGTTGGGAGACCCCTAACAGGCGGCCGAGCTCAGAATCGCTTTTAGCAGCAAGAGCATTTTTCAGGCGCAACAGAATCGCACTGGCAGTTGTATCTTGCATGAGTCAGTCCACAACCAAACACACAACTAAAAATGTCTGCATTTGGCTAACTATCCCGCTATCTTACATTAAAAATGTATCATTCTTAACTTACAACTATTTTTAGTGTTAACTTCAACATAAAAAATAGTAAAAAAGAATCACGGGCGGTTTATGAATGAATTGAGAACTCAACCATACCCGCCCGGCGAAGCAAGTTCAACGTCCACGGCCTGGCCGAATTTGGACAAGTCTACGGAACAAGTACCATGCCGGATTCTCTCGAATGCGCCATCATCCAGTACGCCCCCCATATGTATTCAACCAAAGCGGCCGCCATGCGCGCGGCACGCGCCTACTCACAAAAGACCCTATCCGGCAAGTCTTGGGGAATGCTCTGTACTGACGCAAAGATCAACCTCGGATTCCAAGGTCACATCAAATTTTCTGAAGCCATGATCGTCATCGAACGACATGAACATGGCTGGCGCTGGGGCGCTATCTGCAAGCGAGGCGACGTCCTGGTGTGGGTACGACTGCAGAACATGAGGATGGCCCAAATTCCTTACCGTGAGGCCATTGGACGATGGAAAAATTCGGAAACTCCGATCATGGGCTAGCAAGGAAAGGACAGGGGGCCATCATGCATCAGCTTTCCTTAATAGATAACACGCTTCGACTATCAGGAGTGCTGGCAGGCATCAGAGCCGCCATGCGCGATGCTGCCGGGGCTTCGGAAAGCGAAGGTAGGAAACTCCTTGCAGACCGTCTTAACGACATCGCCCAACGTGCAGACATCAAGCTGACAGGCGGGAATTCGCCGGTCATCAGCAAAGCGACTCTGGACAAATGGCTCAGCCCTTCGGATGTCAGCCATCCCCCCTCAATTCTGGCTGTTCTCGCATTCTGTATGGCCACGGACAACTATACGCCCCTGCAGGTCATGCTGCGAGCCGTAGGCATGGATCTCATGACGCCGGAAGACAAGCGTTACCGGGACTATGGCAAGGCAGATCTGGAAATGAAGGCCGCACGCAAGCGCAAGAAGCAACTGGAGGAACGGCTATGAGGATGCCCGGAGCAACCATCACACGCGCCAAGCTGGGAGAGCAGCGCTGCTACTGGGCAATGCGCATCCATGAAGCACTTAGACGCAATGGATGGAGTGCCGCAGCGCTGGCTCGCGAACTGGACATAAGCCAGTCGGCTGTATCCGCCACCATACTGGGGAAAAACCATAGTCCTCGTGTTCTTGACGCTCTCCGCTCTGCCGGAGTGCCGGAGGAATATCTCTTTGATCCCCGCATGGTCACAGAAACGAACAAAAGGACGTCGGCAGCATAGCCTTCTGGATAGTACAAATTTCGAGGCGCGTATGGTGGAGATAAAGACAACATATACAACGCAGGAGCTGATCCCACTGCTCGCCATGACACAGCAGGGCATCAGCAAGCGCGCCAAGCGTGAAAACTGGCAATCCCGCAAGCGGGCGGGACGTGGTGGCGGACGGGAATGGATCGTCGCTTCCATGCCAGAGCCCACACGCTTGGCCATTGCCGCCAAGGTGTCTCCCCTGCCACACGCGCCCACCCTACCCGCCAAGCCCCTCACCATCGCGGTGCAGGCCGCTTTTTCCGCCAACGGCAAAAGCCGAGCCGAAGCCAAATCCGCCCTGTTCATGCTGTGCCGCATGTTTACGGAAACCGTCGGACTGCCCAAGACGCGTGGCCGCGAACTGTTCGCCGCACGCTGGAATGCGGGAGAAATCGAGGCCGAAGCCTGGTTGAGGGAGGCACTGCCCCATGTGAGCAAAAACACCCTTGCCAACTGGGAACGCGCCATAGCGCACGAAGGCACGGCGCGCCTGGCGGGAGATTATGGCAAGGGGCGACGCGGCAAGGGCTGCATCGACAGCCAGCCGGAAGTTCAGGCCCTTATCGTAGCTATCGTTTGCCGCTACCCCGAAGGCAAGGCGGCCAACATTCTTGAAAAGCTGGAAGCGGTCAACAAAGAACGCGCAAAAACAGGACTCGAACTGTTCGCCCTCCCCTCCCTGCGCCGCCTTCAAGGTTGGATTCAAGGCTGGAAAGCAAAGAACTCTGCCCTGTTCCTCAGCGCCACTGCGCCCGGCAAGGCCCGGAACCTGGCGATGCCCTCATTCGGTAATGCCTACGCTCTTGTGACGGCAATCAACCAACGCTGGGAATACGACGGTACGCCCTCGGACGTCATGCTGAACGACGGCAAACGGTACGCCATCATCGGCATCATAGAAATTTATACGCGGCGTGTGAAATTCAGGGTCGCGGAGAGATCCACAGCGCAGCAGGTTGCTTGCCTGACACGTGACTGTCTCCTGGACTGGGGCGTTCCTGAAACCGTGGTGACAGATAACGGCAAAGAGTTCAGATCGCGCCAGATGATCCGCCTGCTCACGGATCTGCGTATCGAGTGTCAGGCGCTGCCTCCGTTCCGGCCAGACTTGAAACCGGCCATCGAACGCGTCTTTCGTTCTTTCTCGCATGATTTGCTGCCCATCGCTCCTTGTTATGTAGGCCATGACGTGGCCACACGCCAGCGCATCCGAGATCAGGAAGACTTCGCCAAACGCCTTATGAAGCGTTCCCACAAAGGGGCTGACGCGGAGCAACTCAGTATCGCCATGAGCCCAGAGGAGTTGCAGGCGTTTTGCGATAAATGGACGGACGCTGTTTACCTGCACCGCCCGCACACAGGGCTAAAAGGAAAAACGCCGTATCAGATGCTGACGGAATATCCACGCACCATCCAGCGCATCCCGGAACAGTACAAGCAGGCGCTCGACATGCTGCTCTTGCCTGTCATCGGCACCCGCCAGATCGGCAAAAAGGGCATTCAGATCGGCGGACGGACATACATCGCCCCCGAATTTGGACGCCCCGACGTGATGCAGCAGGCAGCGGAGATCCGTTTTGACGCAACGAGACCGCAATATGCTTACGTCTATCTCGACGGACTGTTCGTCTGCCGGGCGGAATGCGTTGACAGTATGGAGCCCGAACAACGCCGCAAGATCGCCGTGGACGCCCGCCATACCATGCGCTCCGTGCGCACGGCCATCGCCGGAATCAGGAAAGATGCCAGGAAGAACCACCTGGATCGTATGGCCCAGGACATCCTTGATATGCACGTCGAGCGAGCACTGCGTCTGGTTGAAGATAACCCGGCTCCGACGGCCGACGTCATTGAGCATGTGACCTTTGAATTGGCCGAAGCAGCACGCGCAGCATCCAAGGATCTTTCCATGCAAACCCTGACGCCGGATCAGGCGGAACAGGCACGCACCGCAGCAGTGAAAATTTTGGAAGATCAGGCGACGAGCTTCGTAGCTCCAGCCAACCTGGCAGAAAAACAGGCCCTCTATTTGAGGCTGGATGCCAGGCGTCTGCGTGGGGAAGCCCTAACACCGGATGAATCCAATTGGATGGAGGCATTCGGACGATCCTATGAGTGGGAAAGCGTCCAAGAAGCCGCGCGTATCTGTGCAGCAATGAATCAATAAAAAAAGCCCGGCGACAGCACCGCCGGGCCCAGAGGGCGGAAGCCCGCCGCTATAGAGGAGGAAATCATGAATCAGAAACTTCAAGCCGTCAAGCCTGGCACGGCCCCTCTTACCAATGTGAGCCTATGCCTTGCATCCCTCACCCGTGCCATCGACAGACCGCGCCATTTGCCCGGTATCGTGGTTTTCTACGGTCCCTCCGGCTACGGCAAAAGCACGGCGGCCACGGTGGCCACCATCGCCAAGCGGGCTTGTTATGTCCAGGCGCGCAGTTCCTGGACGCGCAAGGCTACGCATGAAGCCATCTGCAAAGGGCTTGGCCTTCGGCCCGGCAAGACGGTAGCGGAGATGTCCGACCAGATTGCGGAAGAGCTGGCGCTGTCCGGCAGGCCGTTGATTGTGGACGAGGCAGACTACCTTGTGGAGCGTGGGGCCATTGAGATCATCCGCGATATATATGAGGCGTCGCAAGCTCCCATCATGCTGATCGGTGAAGAAAACCTTCCCAATGCCCTGAAACGCTGGGAGCGCTTCCACGGGCGTGTGCTGGACTGGTGCCCGGCACAGCCTGTCTCCTTTGCCGATACGCAGGCACTGTGCAAGCTACACGTCACCAAGACGGCTATCGCAGAGGATCTGCTGCGACGCGTTTACGCGGAAGCCAACGGATCAGCCCGGCGAGTCTGCGTCAATCTGGCGCTAATCGAAAGCGTGGCTAACAGCAGCGGTATCAAGGAAATGGATCTGGCCACCTGGGGAGAGCGGGAACTGTTTACCGGCGAAGCACCGGTGCGAGGACGGTAAACATGGCCCTGCTTCTCCCCTCCACCCCGCCGGGCGCTTTGACCGATCGTGAAAAGCTCTGGCTTGCCATGCGCGAACTGAGGACGTTTTCCCTGCGCGACCTGTACCTGGAAACAAAAATCGACCGCCGCACCGGCAAGGCCAGGGATTATCTGGTGGGGCTTCTGCGGGCGGGCATCCTGGAAGAAATATCCCATGTACCCGGCGGGCAATGCACATACCGTTTGGTCAAGGATTGCGGCGTCAACGCACCGCGTGTGCGGAAAAACGGTGTGCTCCTGCCGGATTCCGGACGGACGCGCATGTGGCGGGCCATGCCCATACTAGGCATGTTCACTGTACGGGAACTGGTCAATGCGGCATCCCTAGAAGATGCCACCATCGCCTATGGCGAAGCGCAAGCCTACTGCCAATGGCTGGCCCGTGGCGGCTACCTGCACAGAACTGGCACGGACACCTATCGTTTCATCCCCGCCCGCAACACAGGCCCCAAGGCTCCGCAGATCCTGCGAGTCAAACAGCTCTACGACCCCAATGTGGACAAAATCGTCACGGCGCTGCCGCCGGAAGGCAGGGACGACGCATGAACTGTACGGAAAAAGCCCGGGCTGCCTGGGGCACGCCGCTGCCCCAGTGGATCGAACTTCTGGCAACGGCCTGCGATGGACGCAGCCTGCGAAAGGTCGCCAGCGACCTGAACGTCTCTCCGGCCATCGTGAGCCTTGCCTTGCGTAACCGCCATCACGCACCGCTGGATTTCATCCGCCACCGCGTGGAAAGCCTCCTGGGTGGGGCCATCATCCCCTGCCCTGTTCTTGGCCCGATCGCCAGGGCCGACTGCGAGGCCCACCAGAAACTCCCCTATATGTCCATCAATCCCCTGTATGTCCAGCTTTTCCGGGCCTGCCACGGAGAGTGCCTGTACAGCCACATAGCCAAGGAGGATCGCCATGATCGCTGAACGTATAGAACGCCAACTGGATGCCCTGGAAGCCGCCACCGGACACGGTAGCGAGGCTCTCAAGGAAGTGATCCCCATCATCCTGCACAATTTGCGCGGAGAGCTGGCCTGCCTGCGCAGCATGGAAGCACAGGCCTTTGCCCTCTGGCGCGACAGCCAGAGCCACGGCTATCGCATGATCGAAGGGAGAAGCGAACATGTCACGCATTAAGCCCGCCGCTACTACCGTAGTCATCAAGTCCACAGAGGAAGCGGATACCGTTCTGGCCCGCATCGCCGCACACAAGCGCAGGATTGAACTCATCGACCTGTCCGCCGCCGAGGAGATCGATGAGGTCAAAGCCAGGGCCGCCGCCGAAGCCGAACCCATCAAGCAGGAAATCGCCGGGCTTGAACAGTCCCTGCTCCGCTATGCGGACTATGCGCGCGACGAGCTGTTCCGTGGGCGCAAAAGCCTGCAATTGACATTCGGCACCATCGGCTACCGCTTGTCCACCAAGCTCAAGACCCTGCCCAAATGGACGTTCGAGCGCGTGCTGGAATCCCTCAAGGCAGGAAATAAAACGGAATATATTCGCATCAAGGAAGAAGTGGATAAAGAAAGACTGCGCGGAGCCGCCCCGGAACTTCTGAAACAGCATGGGCTCCGGCTGGTAACGGACGATGTGTTTTTCTATGAGCTGTCGGAACAAAAGAACGAACAGGCAGAAAACATATAAACAAGGAATAACGACATGACAAAGCAGGAACTTATCAAGGCCGTGACGCAGACCGTGCACACGATGGATCCCCAAAGGAACGTGACCGCCGTCATGGTGGAAGCCACGCTGGACGCCCTGGTCGATGTGACCGCAGCGGAGCTTTTGGGCGGCGGAGAGGTCACGCTGCCCCGGCTGGGCAAGTTCAAAAGCAAGGCGGTGGCGGCCCGCAAGGGCCGTAACCCGCGAACCGGCGAGATCCTGGAGATCCCCGCCGGGAAAAAGCTGGTGTTCATCACCTGCAAGGAACTGAAAGAGGCCATGAGGTCATAAAGCGAAACCGCCCGCCCACTTCCAAGGGCGGCGCGGTCGCCCGGCGGTGGTGCGCAGGGCCTGACGAGCAGCCATGAGCAAGAAGCACTATCAGCGAGGAAATCCGGGATTGAACCCGGTGCGCAAGGAATTGGAAACTATCATCGGCATGGGATACCGCAGTCATCGCGTTTTTGAGGATTGGGTGGGGCTGATGTTCCACGCCTTCCAGCGTGACGACCCGCCGTATCTGGAGATCATGGGCGGCTACCGCAACACGGCCCCCAAGGGCCAGCGGGAAGCGGATCATTTTGCCACCGCCACGGCCTGCCTGCTGGAGTACATGCGGGCGACCAATGAGGAAGTCTTGGGCCCACTGTATGAGGAATACGCGGCCAACCACTATACGGGCCAGTATTTCACGCCGTCCGCTGTGGCACGGCTTATGGCCAGAATAACGCACATAGCACCGCCGGAAACAGGCCGCTTCAAGGTGCTTGACCCGGCCTGCGGCGCGGGGGCCTGCCTGATAGCGGCGGCAAAGGAGCAAACGTTCGAGCAAAACGGGCGGGCCGTCTTTGTAGGGCAGGACATCGACCTGACGTGTGTGCGTATGACGGCCCTGAATCTCATGTTTTTCAACCTGGACGGGATTGTGCTGTGGGGCAATCACCTTGCCCTGGAAGTACGCGGGGCATGGGAAACACGGAGGAGCCTGGTCTGGGGAGGAAGCATCCGGTCGGTGGACAAGAAAGAGGCACGGACATGGCTGGAAAGCCATTTTACCGGGCCGGAAACGCCGCCAGCGCCGAAGAAGACAAGCGCCGCGCGTGTCAAAACTGACACAAAAACAGGGATAAAAATTGAGCAACTTTCGTTGTTCTGAATACGCCAAAAGGAGATGTGTCCATGCAAGTTGTAAGAACTGAAACCGAGATTGCCCGCGTGGAAAATTGGGCTGTGGAAGGCATTGACGAAAGAACCCACTATCCCGGCATGAGCTATGAACAGGGGATTGTGGATGTTTTGGCATGGCTGCGGGGCGACAACGATACGGCCCCGGATGAAGAATAACCTCAAGCGAAACGGCCCCACGCGGGGCCGTCGCCGGGGCGTGGCGGTTCCGGCCTGACGAGCAGCCAAGAGATAGTGCAATGACAGAGGTAGCGCCCAAGCTCCCACAAACAGTACGAAACGGCATAGTGTACGTTGGTGAGGGGGTCACATTTGAACGGGTCCGACGGATTACGGGATACCTGGTTGGAACGGTGGATCGCTTCAATAATGCGAAAAAAGCTGAACTGCGTGACCGGCTAAAGCACGATCAGGAGTAGCGCCGTGGCGAAAGACAAAAGACGGTTCACAGGGTCAGTCAGCATTCGCGCGGGCGAAACGCGATTCAAGGCGGAACTTTCTCCGGCCCCGTTGTATGGCGGCCCGGAGGGGTGCTATCGTATCCGCCTTGCCCGTCGTTGGCTAGACACGGAAGACGGCGCGCCGCGCTTCTTCGATCGGGACGGCATAGCCCGTCTGGCGGCGGAGCTTGCCCTGTGCGGGCTGGAAACACCTCCCCCGGCCCCGGACATTCCCTGCAACTCCCGCGTGTCCGTGCGGCGCGCGGACGGCTTTTATGAAGGCACCTGGACGAACACGGAGCCGATCCTGGACTACAGAGGACGCTGGATGATCTGCGTGTCCTTGAATGGCCAGCGCGTTTTCGTTCCTGTGGAAGACGTTGTCGTCCATGCGTCGCGTGGTGCGCGATAAACATCGGCTCAGGAGGGAACATGGCCACCATCATCGACTTTGCCACCGGCAGGATCCGCGCAGGTGCTACCGCCTCTGCCGGAAGCGATACAACGAAAAAAGAACCGCCCCGGCGCAAAAAGAACAGCCTCGCCGCCGAACGCCGCCGGATGGAGCTGGCCAAGATCCATGTGGCAAAAAAACAGTTATGTCTGGACGACGAAACGTACCGTATGCTTCTCCGGGAACAGTTCGGTGTGGAATCGGCCGGAGAATTGGATGACCGCCAGCGCCGGGACTGCATCCTGTATATGCAGCGGTGCGGTTTTACCGGTACGCGGGGCGTTGCCACACGCCGTCACGGTGCTGCGGATCGTCGCAGCGACGTTCCGCGCATCCTGACACAGGATGATGACGGCTTGGGGCGCGACGTCTATATGCGTAAGATAGAGGCCATGCTGGCTGAAAAGGGGCGTGTGGAAGGCTCTGTCGTGCCCTGGGGCTACGCCGTGGGTATCCTCAAGCGGCAATCCGGCGGTGTGACCCGCTGTTTTGAACATGCCACCGTAGAACAGTTGCGTGCCGTCATTGCGGCCCTGGCCTATGATGCCAGACGTAAAGGCCGGTATGCAGGAACCTGGTCTGAAGCGCAGGGGGACCGCCATGAATGAAAATGAACTTCTGGCGGATGTGGCCACCAAGGTGGCCGACATGTACGATGCAGCTCTGGCGGATCCCAGCCCGCCTTCCGGCGCGGCATTTGGCGAGCGTGTGGCCAACATGCTCGCCGAGGACTGGGGCGGTATCAATATCTATATCCCCAAGGGGAAAAATCGCCGCTTGCGGCAGCGCAACGCCCAGCTATGGGCAGAGTTCACAGGTGACAACATTTCCGAACTGGCACGCAAATTCGGCCTTTCCGAACAGCGAGCCTATGCCATCATCGCCGAAGAACGAGCCCGTCGCCGGTTACGGCAGGGCACGCTGCCCGGTGTATCCCTGGACTTTCCCAACGTGCGTTAAAAGAAAAAATCCTCCGATTCCGGTTAACTACCGAAAAGGAGGATTTTTTATGTTCAAACGTCTTTTTTCCGCCCGTCGCTGGCTGGCCCTGTGCGGCCTGATCACTGTCCTTTTGCTGGCCGTGCTGGCCTTGCTTTCCCCGCAGCAACTTCCGGTCATCCTCTACAAAGCCGCCCTGGCCGCCTTTGCCGTGTGCGTCGGCGTCTGGCTCGACCGAGCCGTGTTCCCCTATGCCCGTCCGTCCGGCTACTTGAAGACCGACTGGCTGCAACATCCTGACGCAGCCGGGGATGACGGCAAACCGGACTTTGAGATCTGCGAGCAATACTTCCGCCCCTTCGCCGTGGCTACCATCCGGCGCGGCATCATCGTGGGAGCTGTCGTGCTTGGCATCTGCCTGGGGCTGTGATGATGGATTTTCGAAAAATCCTGCCACCCCTTTCTCGGTCTTGGCGTTCCCTGCATGACGGGATATCGCATGGGATCAGCTCTCTCCAAGCCGGGCTCTGGTTCACACTTTGCCTTACATTCTGCCTTTTCATGGCGGATATTTGCCATGCTGAGGTACAGATCCCTCGCGCGGCCCTTCAATACCGCAATCAGCTTGTCCGCGAGGCCCGCGCCGTGTGGGAGCTGGAGGCTCCGGTGGCTGTCTTCGCGGCGCAAATCCATACGGAATCCTGGTGGCGCAACTCGACCGTCTCACAGGCGGGTGCGCAAGGTCTGGCGCAGGTCATGCCGGCGACGGCCAAGTGGCTGCCCAGTGTGGCCCCAGAGACCGGAGCCCCGGCCCCGTTCAACCCGGCATGGAGCCTGCGTGCCTGCGTCACCTATGACCGCTGGCTTTGGGAGCGTGTGCCCGGCCATGACGACCGCGAGCGCATGGCCTTCACCCTGTCCGCCTATAACGGCGGCTTGGGTTGGATACAACGCGACCGCAAAAAGGCTCGTGGCCTAGGGCTGGATGACCGCGTCTGGTTCGGCAGCGTGGAACAGGTCAATGCCGGTCGCAGTGCCGCCGCCTTTCGTGAAAACCGCAACTACCCCAGACTGATCCTGAATGAACGCCAGTACGCGTATATCAAGGCAGGCTGGGGACCGGGAGTCTAGCGCATGTGGCGCATCCTTTCCCTGTTGCCCGACACCCTGACGGAATGGGGGGCCCTTGTCCTGCTTATGGGCACGGTATTCCTGACCGGATATGCCCGGGGCGCGGATGGGATACGACAGGAATACGAAGCGCGGATCGCCGTCATGGAAAAGGATCGCGCCCAGCAGGAACAGACCCGGGCCGAGGCTCTGGCCGTCGCCGAAAAGAGCGCCCGTGAGCGCCTGGCGGCGGCCACGGCCAGAGGGAATCATCTGGCCCTGGAACTGGCCCAAAAAACGAAGGAACTAGATGCTGAACGTGCGTCCGTAAACAGGAGGCTTGCCCATGTTGCCGAAACCGCCCGTCGTGATTGTGCTGGCCTTACTGCTGACTGGGTGCGGCTCTACAACCAGGCCCTCGGCCTTGCCGGAACCGGTACCGGTCGTGGCGCCGAAAGCGGACGCACCGGTACCGGCAACGCTGCTGATGCTCCCGGCGCCGCCGGAGCCGCTGGCACCGGGATACGGCCGGACGCATTAGCCACGCCGGAAGACGTGCTGGCTCACGTTCGGGACTATGGCCAGTATTGCCGAAAGCTGGAGGCGGGCTACCGGGCGCTTACCAACTATGCGGAGAACGCCCATGACTGACTTTTTGACCGAACTTGACCGCTGGTGGCCTGTGCTGGGCGTGATCGCCACACTCTTTTATGGCTGGGGAATCTACCATCTGTCCCGCCGTTTCGTCACCAAGGAAGAATATGCCGCCGTAAGAACTGAGCAGGAAAGCATGTCCGGGCGGCTGGAATCGCTGGAACGTCGCATGGAAACCGTGCCGGACAGCGAGACCATGCACAGGATCGCGCTCTCGCTCGCTGAGGTCCGCGGCGACATGAAGGCCGTGCGCAACCGCATGGACGGCATGGATACATCCATCGGCGGCATCAAGGAACAAATCAACATGCTTGTCCAGCACCACCTGGATCAGGAGAGAAGATGAGGACATTTGCCGAATTGCAAGCGGAGAATCGCCGTTGCGCGTTTTTGCGTTTTCTTGCCGAAGACCCCGATTATGCCATGAATACCAGCCTGCTGCAGAGCGCTCTTGAAGCCGTGGGGCATGGCGTTTCCCGCGATTGCGTGGATGCCGACGCCGCATGGCTTGAGGATTCCGGACTGGTCGAATGTGAAGCCTTGCCCGGTATCCTCGTTGTCAAGATCACCCGGCGCGGCCTTGACGTGGCCTGTGGCCGCACTGTGGTTCCCGGCGTGAAGCGTCCCGGCCCGAGGCTGTAACATGGGGCGCAAATCCACACTGCGCCGCCTGCAACCGGAGATCCAGGCGGAGATCAACCGCATCCTCTCCGAAGGCCGCCTGACGCTGGACGAACTGCTTGAACATTTGCGCGGTATCGGTGTGGAAGGCGTCTCCCGTTCGGCGCTGGGCAGACAGAAGCAGAAAATCGACAAGATAGCCGCCAAACTGCGCCAAAGCCGGGAAATGACAGAAGCCCTCGTGCGCGAGATAGGCCCGGCGGTAGAAGAAGGCCAACAGGGCCGCCTGCTGGTGGAGGTTCTGCGCCGCCTTGTCTTCGACCACCTGGAAAAACGCCTGACCTCCGAAGATGAGGAATCACAGGATATAGACAACCAGGGCTTTTTCTTTTTGGCCAAGGCCATCAAGGAGATGTCCCAAGCCAACAGGCTTGATCAGGACTTTGAAGCCAAGGTACGCGAGCGGATACAGAAAGAGACGGAAAAGAAGCTGGACGCCGCCGCCAGCCGTGCCGCAGCGGAATCATCCGGCCTGACACCGGAACAAGCGCTGGAGCGCATGAAGGCCATTTATCGAGGCGAAGCCTGATGCCGATACTCTATCCTTATCAGAGACGTTGGCTGGATGATAAAAGCCGGTTCAAAGTGGGTATGTTCGCCCGCCAGACCGGCAAGACCTTCACTACCACGCTGGAGGTCGCGGAAGACATGGTGGATGCCGAAGTCTCCGGCCGCCGCGTGCGCTGGGTCATCCTTTCTCGCGGAGAACGGCAGGCGCGCGAAGCGATGGAAGAAGGCGTCAAGCTGCACCTGCGGGCCATGAATGTAGGCTTTGAAGCTTTTACTGACGATTTCCGCCTGGCTGACAATACCACGGTCAGGGCGCTGGAAGTGGTGACGAAAAACGGCTCCCGTGTGACGGCCCTGCCCGCCAACCCCGACACGGCCCGAGGGTTCAGCGCTAATGTCTTTCTTGACGAATTTGCCTTCCACCAGGACAGCCGCAAGATCTGGGCGGCTCTTTTCCCGGTCATTTCCCGGCCGGGACTGAAATTGCGCGTTGTCTCCACCCCCAACGGCAAGGGCAATAAATTCTATGAACTGATGACGTCCCCTGCCACGGCGGGCTGGTCCAAACATACGGTTGACATTTATCAGGCGGTGGCGGAAGGGCTGCCGCGCAATATCAAGGAATTGAAAGCCGGCTGCGGCGATGACGACACCTGGGCGCAGGAATATGAGCTGCAATGGCTGGACGAGGCCTCCGCATGGCTTTCCTATGACCTGATAAACGCCGTGCAGCATGAGCAGGCCGGTATCCCCGGCGCCTATGCGGGCGGTCCCTGCTATGTGGGGGTGGACATCGGCCGCCGCCGTGACCTGTTCGTTCTGGTCGTGCTGGAACAGGTGGGCGACGTGCTGTGGCTGCGGGAACTCATCGAGCGCAAGGGAGCTACCTTCGCGGAGCAGGATGCCCTGCTGGACGACGTGATGCGCCGCTACCGTGTGCTGCGTGTATGCATGGACCAGACCGGCATGGGCGAAAAGCCCGTGGAAGATGCCAAGGCACGCCACGGCTCCTTGCGTGTTGAGGGCGTGCTGTTTACGGGGGCCAACAAATTGACCCTGGCCACGCTGGGGAAACAGGCGTTCGAGGATCGGCGTATTCGTATCCCCCACAACGAGGCCCTGCGCGCCGACCTGCACAAACTGCAAAAAATTTCCGGCCCTACCGGCGCACCACGCTTTGTGGCGGAAAGTGACAGCTCCGGCCATGCGGACCGAACCTGGGCGCTGTTCCTGGCCACCAGCGCGTCCGCAGCCATTGCCGCGCCCGTGGAATTTCGCGCGGCATCCTCCCCTGCTTCCGGGAAACTGGCCAGATCGGATCCCTTTGCGGACATGAGAGGCGATGACCTATGGTAAAACGAAACGAGCAAGCACCGCCCCGGACCTCACGCCCGGACTTTGCCACCCTTTCCGATGGCAGCCTCGACCTTGCCTGGTTCGCCGGGGAACTGCTGCCCAACCCCGACGCCATCGTGATCAGCCTGGGCGGCGACCTGCGCCAGTACGCAAAACTGCTGCGCGACGATCAGGTGCACAGCCTGCTCCAGCAGCGTCAGGATGCGCTGATCGCCGCTGAATGGGAAGTGGTGCCCGGCGGCGACGACGCCCGTGACCAGGAGGCCGCCGACTTTCTGCGGGAGCAGTTGAACGCGCTCCCCTGGGACGCCATCACCCGCAAGATGCACCGTGGTGTCCTCTACGGCTACAGCGTGGCCGAATGTCTCTGGGGACGGGACGGCAAACGCATCACGCTGGACGGTATCCGCGTGCGCAAACCCTGGCGTTTTGGTTTCGGCAAACACGGAGAACTGAAATTGCGCGTTCTGGCGGACGTTACTCCCATGCCGGATCGCAAGTTCTGGGTCGCCACATGGGGCGCGGACGATGACGACAGCCCCTATGGGACAGGTCTTGGCCATCATTTGTGGTGGCCCTGCTATCTCAAGCGCAACGGCGCGAAATTTTGGAGCGCGTACCTGGACAAGTTCGGCGCGCCCTCCGTCAAGGCAAGCTACCCTGACGGCGCCACGGAGGAAGAAAAGGATACCGCCCTGGCTGCGGCCCGCGCCCTGCGCTCGGAAAGCGCCGTGGCCATGCCTGCGGGCTTCGAGGTGCAGCTTTTGGAGGCATCGGGCAACGGTACGGCCAGCTATGCGGATTTCCTGAACTACTGGGACGATGCCATCGCCAAGGTCATCCTGGGCCAGACTGGCACCACCAGGCAGGGGCAATACGCGGGCACCGGCGATGTGCTGGAAGGAGTCAAGGCCGAGATGATCAAGGCCGACGCCGACCTGCTGTGCGAATCGTTCAATGCCACCGTGGCCGTGTGGCTCACGGAATGGAACTTCCCCGGCGCCAATCCCCCTCAGGTCTGGCGCACCGTGGTCAACGCCCGCAAGGCGCAAGCCGAGGCTGAACGGGACAAGGCCATCCACGCCCTCGGGCTGGAACTGACCGACAACGAGATCGCACGCCGGTACGGCGACGCTTGGCAACGGCGTGGCAGCGGCACTGGTGCCGACCCTTCTTCTGCCATCTCTTTTGCAGAACCGGAGGACAGCCGGGGCCCGGACACCATCACCGAACAGCTTGAAACCGTGGCTCAGGATGCGGGCACCCGTCTGGTCGAGAACATCCGTGCGGAGCTTGAGGCGGCCATCCATTCCGGTGAAGGCTGGCCGGAACTGGCGGCCCGTCTGGCCAGACGTTACCCGGATATGGATACAGCTGACCTGGCGGAAGCCCTGGAAGGGGCATTCCTGACCGCTGACCTCACGGGGCGCGCCGATGGCTGATGTCACATTCAAGGGAACCCCCTTCAAGGAAGCCATCGACTTTTTCCAGGCCAAGGTGCGCGTCCCCACCCGGACCTATACTGACATGATGAACAAGGCGCACAGCAAGGGCTTTATGGTGGCCGGAGCCATGAAAGACGAGCTGCTGGCGGACTTTCAGGAGGTCATCGGGCGCTGTCTCCGGGACGGTCTGACGCTTGAGGATTTTCGCAAGGACTTTGACAGGATCGTGGCCGCCCACGGGTGGAGCTACAACGGGACGCGCGGCTGGCGGACACGCGTCATCTTTGAGACCAACATCCGTACTTCCTATGCCGCCGGACGCTGGCAACAGGCGCAACGGACAAAGCGCATGCGGCCGTATGGCCGCTATGTCCATACGCCCAACCGGCATCCCCGCGAAGAGCATGTGGCCTGGGACGGCAAGATCGTACCTCTGGATGATCCTTGGTGGGATTTCCGCTGGCCTCCCAACGGCTGGGGCTGCAACTGCGCGGTGGAGACCGTCTCCGAACAAGAACGGCAACGGGAAGGCTGGCAGATATGGAATCCGCCGCCAGACAACACGCGGAGCGTAGCCGTCAAAACACCGGACGGCATGATCCATGTCGAGACCGTGGAAGGGGTGGACCCGTCCTTCGCCTACAATCCCGGCAAGTCCGCCACAGGGATGCGCCTGTCCCCGCGACAGGTCGAGGAGGCCCGGGAGGACGGAACATGGAAGAACTGGAGGCCTGTCCCGTGGGGGGATGCGTCACGGGAAAGCTGGCGGTCGCTGGGCCGCCCGGAAACGCTTCCCCCGGACACGCCAAAAGCCAAACTTGCCGAAAAGACCTCCACGGTGGACGAGCTCCGGCCTGTGCTGGAAAAGATGATCGGTGCGGATTCGGCCTTCTTTGCTGCGGCGGACGGCACGGTGGTCTGGCTTTCGGTGGAAACGCTCCTGCATGTGAATCCCGACAGAAGCCCTTTCCTGCCCTTCATCCCCGAAGTGCTGACCACTCCGTATGAAGTCTGGATGGACTTTGAGGAACATGCGGCCACAGGCCGGGTGGAACTGAAGAAACGCTACGTCAAGCGGCTCCGCATCGGCGGCAAGGAGATGGGGCTGATCATGGTCGTCCAGGTGAGCAGAGGCCAGCTTGTGGGCTGGACCTTCATCCCTACGGAGCGCGGCAGGTACCTGGACAATCTCCGGCGGGGCAAACTGCTCTGGAAAAGGGAGGAATGAAGACGTTGCCATATGGCGGCTTCGTCACCCGGCGCAGGTTCACGGGGCCATATCCCTACCTGCGCCATCGCTTCTTTTACAATAGAAAAACCATTTTTAAGCGTCAAGAAGACGGCGGAACAAACTTGAGGATCTTGGCTTTGGGCTTGTTGGGCTTGAACTTATTTATAAGCTCCTGAGGAACTTGCTGAGTTTGCAGCATCTGTTCAAATTCTTCGATCCCCAACCCAATTTCTTCTGCCAGTTCAGTTAAGCTGATTTCCCCTACCACCAAGTTTAGGGCTTCCGCCAGCATTGAAGGATACGGACGTGCAAACTCTCCAGGTTCATTGATATGAAGGCCTTTTCCCCGGAGATAAATCATTCCTCGGCGATGCGAACTTTCTGACAGTCTCCCAAGCTCCCGAGCCCTGTACATCGCTGCCTGCATGGATACAAACCATTCTTTTTTTACGTCTAAGAATGCACGCTCATTCCAGATTGCAGGACAGTAGCGACCGAATGTCCCAGAAGGCATCAGGAACGCCCCTGAAAAAGCATTCGCCACCCGCTCTGTTTCTTTCAGACCTGTAGGGACATACCGATGAAAGAGAAGATGGGCAAGCTCATGGCCAAAGTCAAATTGGAGTCTACTTGCATTTGAACTAGCTACCGCTCCAATACAAGGCCGCTCATCTCCAGCCCATACGCTAAATGCGTCTATTCCTTTATATTTATCTGGAAGAAGAACAATAAATATGCCTTTACTTTCCAGAAGTTGAGCCATATTATCTATAGGGCCGAGTCCAAGCCCCCATGATTTTCGAGTTTCAGAAGCAATATAGTCTATTTCTTTTGCTGACAGCAATGAAGATATTTCTGTCGTCACGATAGATACTTCAGGGAATTGCACCCCCATCTTATCCAAGACATTGAAAATATCAATGACGCGTTCAGCGTACCCTTTTGCTTCTTTCCGCACAAGTTGGGAAACATCAATATTCGCCCTAAAATGACAAGAACCAAGTTCAATACCTGTTCCGTCCTGTAAGGCAAAAAAAGCAGGGGGAAGGTTTAACGCGTTGACGATGCTCTCAAAAGTTTGAATATCTAAACCGCTTGTGTTTGCCTCAAATTGAGTGATTGCGCCAGCAGTTTTATTAATGCGCCCAGCCAGTGCCTTCTTGGTCAATCCCCGCAGTTCGCGCCCTGCGGTCAGCCTAGCAGGCTGAAATTTTGACCAATAATAATAAAGAGTCTGCCCTCTCGCCATGACTCTACCCTTTAGGCGTTTTTTTCCACCGGTTATAGCTTCAATATCTGCTATCCTCTTTGCTCGGATATCTCGACATTCGTCCCAAGACGACGGGAAAGCTTTCCCTTGGGAAGCTCTTCCCGCTGTATCGGTTGGTTCCTTACCTCATTCATGGAGGCGTCGTAAAGTGTTTCCAGAATCTCGGTATGCATACTCTCAGCCCTAGTATAAAGAACTTGAAGAGTTATCTTCCCAATGCCCGAAAAAAGTCCCATATCGTAAGCAATCAGTAGCTCTCGCGTTTTGCCCATACATGCATTGAAAACCCCAGGCAGGAAAAGCCATCCAGTAGCGCTTTTCTTGGCTCCACGCCCTGAAGTAGGAAGTCGCGTGTCAGGATCTACTCTGCAAGCGCGAAAGTGCAGCTGCTGTTCATCATCCTGATAAACCAAAATGGACTCCCTCTCCTTCAAAGTCCAATGAGGCAGATCTCTACATACCTCCTGAAATCCCTGTTGGGAATAATCCCAGCTGATATATCCGAGGGATTTTTCGGAGTAACGATCCGACCTGTCCCTCAGCAGCTCGCAGGAAGTAGTAACACCTTCACGGATAACAGGAACAAAGTTTTCTTTGATGGATGTTACCACATAATGGGGAGGGGGAAGAAGTCTCACAGGCAACTCCTTTTTTTAGCAAGTGAGCATTTTTTAAAAAAATATTTAGTAGCACTCAAAATGTCAATACTTATATTAAGCCAACCGTTTTATAAAAAATCCTTTTAAAATAAATATGTTGCGTTATTTCCCATCTGCGTATCTTCCAAAACGGCCTTCCCAGACACTGCACGCTGTGCTAGCCTGACGTAAAGACCTTTCGGGAGGCTGACATGAAAAAATCATTTGGGGCGCTGGTTGTGTTGCTGGTTCTGCTGCTGGCTACCGGAGCAAGGGCCGTGGAATTCACGCCCCTGCTGGGCCTGACTGTGGAAAAGGCTTTCAAGGCCATGCAGACCGCCAGTAAAGAAACAGGCTTCCTGATCGATCTGGACGCCGCCCAAAAGGAATGCAAGGTGCTCTGCACCGCGACGGAAGAAATCGACAAAGGCACCCATCTCCAGGTGAGTTTCGATGAAAAGACCAGGGCGGTTCGCGAGATCACGCTGTTTGTTCAGGTGGTTTACAAAGATCAGGATGCCATGCTGGATGCCATCATCCGCGCTGGCTATTCGCTCAAGATGCTGCTTCGGCTGGCCAAGCCTGACCTGACGGACGCGCAGAACGCCAATCTGCAAAAGCGCGTCGGTATCATCAACGAGGACGTCCAGCAGGGCAAAAAGCGCGACGCCATCGTGGGCAAGGCAAAGGTCAGCGGCATCTTTCTGCAGGGGGTCTATATCGTGAACATAGGAACCGCAGAATAAGCGTCCTGCGCCGTTTTTTCTCCTCTCCCCTCCCCGTTGTCCGAGGTGTGAGCACTTCACACCGCAGAAGCAACCATAAACGGCCTGTAAACACATACCAGCATCGCCGCCGCACGTTCCCCACCGGGAAGGTGCGGCGGCTCTGTTTTTTCTTAAAGCCCATTAAGGGACGTGTGCCGCTTCCTGCCGCTATACGGAAAGCAGGAGGCAGCATGAATCCCATCGAAATCTTCCGTGCCGGTACACACACCGACAGTCACGGCACCACTCTGAATTTCAGCGAGTCTGACGTGGCGGCTATGGCGGCCGCCTATGACCCGGCACTGTCCGAAGCCCCCATCGTGGTGGGACATCCCAAGGCCGATGCTCCGGCCTGGGGATGGATCAAATCGCTCACCGCCCAGGCAGGCCGTCTGTATGCCCTGCCGGATCAGGTGGATCCCGCCTTTGCCGAAATGGTGCGCGCCGGTCGCTACAAAAAGCTGTCCGCCGCGCTCTACGGCCCCACTTCCCCGGCCAATCCCAAGCCCGGCGCCTGGTACTTGCGGCATGTAGGCTTCCTGGGGGCACAACCGCCCGCCGTCAAAGGGCTCGCCCCTGTCTGCTTCGCATCCGGGGACGATGGATACATCACGGTGGAATTTTCCGAGGAACTGAGCTTCATTGCCAGACTTGTCGGTCTGCTGCGCGGCCTGCGCGACTACATCACCGAAAAAGACGGCGCGGAAAAGGCAGAGGCCGCCCTGCCTTCCTGGACGCTGGATGACCTCCAAGAAGGTGCAGCCGTGGCCCGGGCCCTGCCCCGGGAAGATCCGTCTTCGTTCAGCGAACCGGTAAACACGCAACAGGAGAATCCTATGCACGCACAGAATTCCCTCCAAGAGGAAAAAGAGGCCGACCTGATCCGCCGTGAACAGGAGCTGGCCCGAAAGGAGGCCGCCTTCCATGAACGGGAGCGTACGGCCGATGCCGCGGCCTTTGTGGCGGACATGCTGGCCGAAGGCCGTCTGACACCTGCCCAGAGCGCGGGGCTGGCCGAATTCATGGCAAAGCTCGACGCGGAAGGCGTGGTCGAATTCGCCGAAGGCAGTGGGACGAAACAGCTTTCCCCGTCCGACTTCATGAAGGACTTTCTCAAAAAACTGCCCAAGCAAGTGGACTTCGGCGAACATTCCGCCCCTGTGGACACCCCTGACGAGATCGACCCGCAAGAGGCCGCCTCTCGTGTCGTGGCCTTCCAGGAACGACAGCGGGCCGCCGGAATCGTCGTCACCACCACGGATGCCCTGGCCGCCGTCAAGGCCGGGAAAGACAAGGAGTGATCATGGCAAACCTCGGTATCTTCAAGACCTTCGACGCGGAAGGCGAAATCGCGCCCTACCGCATCTGTGCCCACGGCAGCAAGGATTATGCCGTCAAACAGGCGACCGCCAAGACCGACGCGCTCCTCGGCACCACGGACGAGCTGGGCAGACAGCCCAACAATCGCGTTGACGTCTGCCTTGACAAAATGCCCGAGGTGGAGGCTGGCGGCACGTTGGCTGCCGGAGATCCCCTGACTTCCGATGCCAATGGCAAGGCCGTAAAGGCAACCACCGGCGGCGACCGCCTTATCGGCTTCGCTCTGACCAGCGCGTCCGCCGGAGACATCATCACCTATATCCATGCCCCCGGGACCCTCGGCGTAGCCGCCAGCCCCGCCGCATAAATAAGGAGGAACCATGTCCGGTAAAACCGCTCCTTTTCCGGTCACCCCGGAACTGACCGCCATCGCCATTGCCTACCGCAACCCCGACGCCTCCCTGATCGCGGATGACGTCATGCCTCGTGTGCGCCCCGTCAGCACGCGGGAGTTCCGCTATACCGTGTTCGACCTCAGCCACTTTGACCGTCCCAATACCTATGTGGGCCGACGCGGCGTACCCAATGAAGTGAGCATGGGGGCTATGGAAGAAACGGCGGCCATCGAAGACTACGGCCTGGACGAGAAAATCCCGCAGGATGACATCGACCAGGCGGCCAGGATGAACCGTGACCTCAGCGGCGAGGCCGTGGAATACATCATGAACCTGGTCAAACTGGATCGCGAAGTGCGCGTGGCCAATCTGGTACAGGATACGGCCAACTACGGCACGGGCTGCTCGTCCACGCTTTCCGGCGAAAACCAGTGGTCCGACCCCGCAAGTACGCCGCTGACGGCGCTGCTGGAGGCACTGGAAAAGCCTTTCATGCGCCCCAATACCATGGTCATGAGCCAGGGCGTGTGGTCGAAATTGCGCGTCCATCCGCAAATCGTGAAGTCGGTCTACCCCCTCTCCGGGGAAGGTGTGGTCACCCGGCAGCAGGTGGCTGACCTGCTGGAGATCCAGACCATCCTCATCGGCTCTTCCCGTGTGAACAACGCCCGCAAAGGACAGAAGACCGCGCTCACGCCCACCTGGGGCAAGAACTGTGCCCTGCTGTACCTTGACCGTGCCGCTTCCAGCCAGCGCGGCATCACCTGGGGCATGACTGTGCCCTACGGCACAGCCGTGGGCGGCAGCAAGCCCGATGGGAATATCGGCCTGCGCGGCGGTCTGGTGGTGCGTGCCGGAGAAAGCCTCAAGGAGTTGGTGACCGCCAAAGACGCCGGTTACCTGTTCAAGGATTGCGTAGCCTGATGGCCACCTATGCCACTGCCCAGGACATCCTGAACCGCTATGCTACCGTGGCCGTCTTCCTGGCTCGCCTGAATGATGAAGGCCTGCCGGATACGGCCCCTCTGGAAACAGCTTTACATGAGGCTACCAGCGAGATCGATGCGGCCCTGCGTGGCCGGTATCGCCTGCCTGTGGCGGACGTTCCGCCGGTCCTGCGGCGTATCGCCGTCGATCTTGCTGTGGATGCCATTCCCCGCAACGGCATCGAGGCGGCCGACCTGTTCGAGCGCCGGGCCAAAGCCGCCCGGCAACTGCTGGCGGAGATCGCCGCAGGCAAGGCGAAGCTCGACCTGCCGGAAGCCGATACCACAGATTCCGGCAGCTCCGGTGGGGTGCGCTTTTGGGCGCCGCCGTCCAAATTCCGCACGATGCTGGAGAAGATGTGATGGGCGGCCCCTCGCTGTTCTTCAGAGCTGACGAACGGCCCCTGACAGAGATGACCCGCAAGGTGCGCCGCGCCCTGGGCAAAGCGGATACACGGGAACTGCTGGAAACCATTGGTAAAGAAGTGGCCGCAACGACGCGGCGGCGCTTCGAGCTGGGCAGGTCCCCGCAAGGCGGCAAGTGGCCTGTGGCCCTGGCCGCGCGTGAAGAAGGACGCAAAACGCTCATCAAAACAGGACGTCTCAAGGATTCCTATACCTACGATGTCGCCCCCGGAGGCACATCGGTGGAAATCGGCAGTAATACCAAATACGCCGCCATCCACCACTTCGGCGGTATCATCCGGGCCAAACGGGCCAGAGCGCTGTGCTTCATGATCGGGGACACCTTCGTCATGCGCCGTTCCGTGCGTATCCCGGCCCGCCCCGCGCTGGGGCTCAACAGCGAGGATGAAGACCGCATCCTGAAAACCACGGAAGACTGGATCCGCCTTATGCTCAAAGGAGTCTTGTGATGCTGTTTACGGAACTGCGTGCATCCATAGTGGCACGCCTGCGCCGGGCCATGCCCAAAGAAGTTCGCGTCTTGCCCCATCCGGGGCCCCTGGATGAGGAAGAGCTTGTCCGTATCTGTTTTGGAGATCCCAGCCTGCTGGTGGCCGTACTGGGCGTGAACGGCGTGGATCGCGACAGGGGGCACAGCGCCGCGGAACTCCGGCTGGGAGTCTATGTTGCCTGTGGCCCCGGAAAGGCAGCCATCCCGGCGGATACGTCCGCCCTGGCCATCATTCCCCGTACCCTGGCCACGATATATGGCGAAAACTGGGATATGCAAAACGTGGAATCCCGTCCGGAAGACATCCGGGCGGAAAATCTCTACTCCGGCAAAATCGGGGCGGGCCTGCTGGTGGCGCTTTGGGGCATTTCCTGGAAGCAGCGCGTCATCCTGCCGGAACTCCATACCTTCGAGCCGCCTTCCTCCTATCCCCGCAATCCCGACGGCACGCCAAACCTGGACGCGGAGGATGTTCCCGTCCCGTGGAACGATCCCCTGGGCGAATTCCTGCGCCTGGGCCTCACTACCAAAACCGAACCCGATGCCTCAGGCCAGTCACAAACCTATTCTGACGACATCGTCGCCGTGAGAGGAGAAGGCAATGGATAAGATCTTCGCAAAGCCCGCCCCGGGCCGGTTGGTGCGCCATCCCGAAACAGGCGATCCCCTCCCTGCGGAGGGGGCACTCGTCACACGGTCCCCCTACTGGATCCGCCGCCTCAAGGACGGCGACGTTACCCTTGCGACGCCCGCATCGGGCAAGGCGGTAAACAATGGCCATTAGCTTCGACAATATTCCTACCACCATCCGCGTGCCTCTGGCCTATGTGGAGTTCAATAACGAGAACGCCCTCACCGGCACGGCGGCCAATCCGTACAAACTGCTCGTGATCGGACAAAAGCTGACCTCCGGCACGCATCCCAAGCTGTCCCCTGTCCGCATTACATCGGCGGATCAGGCGGCTACGCTGTTTGGCGTCGGCTCCATGCTCCACGCCATGTTCGCGGCCATTAAAAAGGCCAACAGCTATGTGGAGACCTGGGCCATAGCCACAGAAGATGCGTCCTCCGGCCAAAAGGCCTCCGCCACGGTAACGTTGTCCGGATCCACGGCCAAAAGCGGCACGCTTTGGCTTTATGTGGGCGGCACGCCCGTATCCTGCGCGGTCACCGCCGGGGAAGAACTGGATGCCGTGGCCACTCGTCTGGCCGCCGCCGTGAACGCCGACGTGGCCCTGCCGGTCACAGCCCAGGCCGCAGAAAAAGTAGTGACACTCACCTGCCGCTGGGCCGGGCTTACCGGCAATGATCTTGACCTGCGTCTCAATGTTTACGGCGAAGATACGCCCGCCGGACTTGTGGCCACCTGCACGGCCTTTGAAGGAGGCACGGCCAATCCTGATGTGACGGACGTCATCGCGGCCATGGGTGACACGCAATGGCACGGTATCGTCATGCCCTGGACAGATGCCGCCAACATGACCGCATTGGAGGCGGAACTTGAGCTTCGCTGGGGTCCCATGAAGCAGATGGAATCCATCGCCTTCACGGCCTTCCGGGGAACGCACGGCGAGACCGCCAGTCACGGGAACAGCCGCAACAGTCATTTGGTGACCTGCATGGGCACGGGCAAATCCCCGACGCCTGTCTGGATCTGGGCGGCCGTCAACGCCGCGACCGCCCTTGCCTCGCTGGAAACGGATCCGGCCCGCCCCCTGCAGACACTGGCGCTTACCGGCGTCATCCCGCCCGCTCTGGAAGATCGCTGGACCATGGAGGAACGCAACCTGCTCCTGCATGACGGTATCGCCACGTTCATGGTGCAAGCCGGGGATGTGGTGGCCATCGAGCGACAGGTCACCATGTATCAGACCAATCGCTGGGGCATGCCCGATCCGTCCTATCTTGATGTAAACACCCCGGCCACACTCGGCTATATCCGCTACGCCACCAGGGCGCGCATCCTGCAGAAGTATCCGAGGCACAAGCTGGCCTCGGACGGCACCCGCTACGGGGCCGGTCAGGCCATCGTAACGCCGTCAGTCATCCGGGGCGAGCTGCTCGCCCTCTACCGGGAGCTGGAGGAGGCCGGGATCGTGGAAAACTTCGACCAGTACAAGGCCGACCTTATCGTGGAGCGTAATGCCAACGACCGCAACCGCGTGGACGTTCTGGCTCCGCCCGACCTTGTCAACCAGTTCCGCATCTTCGCCATGAAAACCATGTATGTGCTGTAAGGAGTGACCATGTCCCAGATCACGGGCAAATGTATCATCCGGCTCAATGGGAGCGAACTGCAAAGCACGGACGACGCCACGCTCAATGTGGGCGGCGTCAACCGTGAGGCTGTCGTGGGCGGCGGCAAAGTCTATGGCTACAAGGAAGAGACCGTGGCCCCGACGCTGGAATGTTCCGTGGCCCATGACAAAAATACGGACCTGGTGGCCCTTTCGGCCACCACGGATGCCACCATCATCTTTGAATCGGACACCGGTGACAAATATGTACTGCGCGGTGCCTTCATGACCGAACCCGCCAGTCTCCAGACCACCAACGGCACGGCCTCCCTCAACTGGTCGGCTCTGTCGTGCGAGAGGATGTGACATGATCGACAAAAATGCCGTTATCACCGTTCCGGAAAAAGGCGCGGCCATCACCAACACCGACCGTTACCGCCTGTCACTGCTGGACGGGCTTAGCCTTGGCACGGAGACCTATACCGGGGTACTGCTCAGGGATCTGACGGCCCGGGATGTCCTGGATGCCCAGGCGGATGCCGAACGCGTGGTACGGTCGGGCGAAAAAGTCCTGCTCGTGGGCTCTCCCGCGCGCATGGGCGCGGAGCTGCTGCGCCGCCAGATCAAAAGTCTGGAAGGCGGAGATGCCCCCTATCAGGGACCGCTTTCGCTTGACGAGCTGGGTCGCCTGTCCGTGCGTGACCTGGATCGATTGCAGGCCGCCGTGGACGCTCTGGACGTGTACGCTTCGCTCCCTCATACCGAGGCCGTCACCGCACGGGGGCGAGACGCTGGCGGGGATGGCAAACCTTGACCTTGCTCTGCTGGGGCTGGCCCGTTTGACGGGCCTTTCCCTGGCGGAAACTGAATCGCTGCCCCTGCCCAGATTCAACCGCCTTTTGCATACCCTTGCCCGTGCCCGTAAATCATGAAGACCTCGCTCATCATCGACCTTGCCGGGAACTTGCAATCCCGCTCCCGCCAGTATGCCCAGGCCCTGACCGGGCTTTCGGAGACGGGGCGGCGATCCTTCGCCGCCCTGCGCTCCAGTGCCGTCAGCCTGGGACGCGGCATCGATGCCGTAAGCAACCGCTACACGGCAGCCATTGCCGGTATGGGTGCCACATGGAAGGCCACCCAGGCGGTCATGCACTCGGCCTCCCTGGACAAGCAGCTTGCCAGGATAACGCGCACGGCGGGCGTATCCCGCGCCGCCGGAGAATCCCTGCGCCGGGAACTGTATGCGCTTTCGGAGCAGACAGGACAGAGCGTGGATGAACTGCTGCAAGGCTTTTCCTCTCTCGTCCAGTCCGGCCAAAGTTACGATGAAGCTCTGGCGACGACCAGAGCGTTGGCTCCGGCTATGGCCGTTACCGGCGCCAGCGCTGAAACTCTGTCATCCGCCATGACCGTGGCCGCCCAGAATTTCAAGTTCGACCTGTCCGATGTGAAAATGGCCAAGCTGCTTCTGGATCAAATGACCAAGGCGGGCGATCTGGGCAATGCCGAGCTGGAACACCTGGCCGACATCTTCGCACGCGTGGGCGGCAATGCCAGGAATGCGGGCTTGTCCATGACGGACACACTGGCCCTGATCGAACAGATGTCCCTGGTGGAAAAACAGCCTGAACGCCTGGCCACGCTTGTGGATTCAACTCTTCGCCTATGGAACAACGAGAACTACCGCAAGCAGGCCGAAAAGGTCACGGGCGTCAAATTCTTCGACGAAAAGGGCAACCGGCGCAATGCCTTCGACATCCTGGCCGAGATGTCCGCCAAATACGGCAAATTCACCACGGACGAAATGCGCTCCAAAGGCCTGTTCGCCGCTTTCGGAAAGACCGACCTGGATACGCAACGCGGTATCGCCATGATGCTGCAACAAGGCATCCCGGCGGCCGCCCGTGATATGGCCGGGGAGATCCAGCGTTCCGGCGGGCTCATAGAAAAGGCCCTGCCCGACGCCATCGCCAACTCGGTGGATCAGGTGGCCCGGCTCAAGGCCGCTCTGGGCGACGCTGCTGACAGCTTCGCCCGTCCTGTCAACGACGCCATCGAGAAAGGCATCAAGTTCATCCTTGATGAACAGGGCATCGGCGGCAAGGAACTGCTCGTGGGTGGTACCGCTGCGGCTCTGGGCGGCGCCGGTCTGCTCAAATTGGCAGGTGGCCTTATGGCGCGCGCCGGTGGCGGCGCTCTGGCCAGCGCGGCCGGAAAGCTTGGGGGCGGTTTTGGACGCCTCCCTCTGCCGTTGCCGGTCTACGTGGTCAATAATCGCATGTCCCTTACCAACAATGCCCTTTCGGATATGGTCAACGGCAAGCCCACCGGTGTGCAAGGTAATGTCAAAACGCCCGGCCTCCCCGGCAATACGATGACAGGCAAGGCCCGCGCCGGGGCCAAGGCGGGTGCCACAGCCGCGAAGGTGGCCGCGCCTCTGGCCATCCTGGACGGAGCCATATCCGTTTACGATACCGTGACCGACGACAAACTTTCAACGCAGGATAAAGTCCGGGGAGTAAGCGAAGCGACGGGCGGCACGCTGGGGAGCGTCGGCGGCGCATGGGCCGGAGCCGCTGCGGGCGCGGCTATCGGTAGCGTCGTGCCCGTCATCGGTACGGCCATCGGCGGCGCTCTGGGAGCGCTGCTGGGCGGTTGGTTCGGCGGCAAGGCTGGTGAAGGCCTGGGCAGCATGGTCGGCGATGCCCTTACCGGACATGAACAGGCCAAGGCCCTGGGGGCGGAACTGGCTGCACAAAACAAAACTCTGGCCCAGGATCTGGCCTCGGAAACGACGGTCAGGGTCGTGGTGGAAGGCCCGGCCGATGCCTCCATCACGCGCAGTCGCGGTCCAGCTTCCATAGACGTCTACTCCGCCGGACTCAGCCAGGTCGGCGCGGAAATGATGGGGGAATGATGGTCGGCATATCGTTCAGCAATCTGCGCCCCGCTTCTTTCCGGAGCGTTGCCTTTGAAGTGGAAAGCCACACGGAATCAGGGGGCCGACGTCTGGTTCAGCACGAATACCCTCTGCGGGATACCCCCTATGCCGAAGATCTGGGCCGCAAGGCCGGGAGCTGGCAGGTGGAGGCATTCCTTGTACGCAGCAGGCTGACGGATTATGCCGCCTCACGCGATGAACTTCGCAAGGCACTGACAGCCCAGGGGCCGGGAACGCTCATCCACCCTTATCTTGGTGAACTGACCGTTTGCGTGGATGGTTATACGCTCAAGGAAAGCACCCGCGAAGGCGGCTATTGCACTTTTTCCATTTCCTTTGTGGAAGCCGGTGCTGTGGAAGAACCCCATGTAACCAGGGATACGGCGACCGCTACCCGCTCCAGCGCGGCATCCGCGCTGGACAAGGTCCAGGCGGCATTCAGTGCGGCCTATAAGCCGCTGCTGGAAGACCTGGAACCACTGGTGAGCATGGTACCGGGATTACTGGCCGAGGCGGGCGAGTTCTTGGGCGCGCCGCTCCAGATCATATCGCGTGCCCGGGCCATAGCCAATGCCGCCCTTGCATTGCCAGACATTCTTGCCGGACAGGTATTGGGTTGGCTGGATGACGTGACCAGTCTCATGGATATGGATTTTAACGGGATCAACATGGATGCCCTGCTGCGCCTGCTCGGAAAAAGACGATCCGGCGGGAACCCGGTACTGGATAGCGGTACATCGGGCACAGCTTCCTTTGCCTCATCGGTGGCTTCGACCATCGCCGACCGGGCCGTGACTCCTCTGGTGGACTGTATTGCCGCCGGGGCCGTCATCAATATGGCGGCAGCCACAGCGGATATGACGTTTACCACGGCCGACGATGCTCTGGCGGCTCGCGACAGTGTTATGGCGGTCATCGACACCGTCCAGGAAAGCGGATGCGACGATACGGTCTTTACCGCCCTGTCCGATCTGCGCGCCAGCGTGAACGAGGACCTGACAACACGCGGAGCCAATCTGCCCTCCCTGACCACCGTACGCCTAACAATGACTATGCCTGCCCTGCTGGCCTCCTGGCGGCTCTATGGCAGCACGGACAGAGCTGCGGCCATCGTGAGCCGCAATCATGTGTGTCATCCGGGACGCGTTCCCGGCGGCGTCGATCTGGAGGTACTGCGTGACTGATGCCAGCAAAAGCCCCAATCTGCGCCTGGAAATCGAGGGGGCTCTCTACGGCGGATGGACGTCCGTCTCCATACGGCGCGGCATCGGCCAGGTAGCCGGGACATTTGACCTGTCCGTCTCCGAACGCTGGCCAGGCCAGGCCGTCCCCCGCCCCATACAGCCCGGAGCCTCCTGCCGTGTACTTATCGACGGACGGCCCGTCATCACCGGTTATGTGGACGACGTGCGCATGTCGTACAACGGCACCTCCCATGAAGTAACGGTGAGCGGTCGAGACAAGACCTGCGACCTGGTGGACTGCTGCCCACCCTCCATGCAGCTCTCTGGAGCGACGCTGGCGGGTATCGCTCGATCCCTGGCCGCACCCTTTGGCATTGACGTGGTCGATAAGGCGGGGACAACGGCTGTGCCCGGCTTCAAGCCTAATCCGGGCGATACCTGCTTTGAGATATTGGAACAGCTCTCCCGTGCCAGCGGTGTTTTCCTGACTACGGACGGCGAAGGGAGGCTCGTCATCACGCGTGTAAGCACGGACAAGGCGCCGGTTCGTCTGGAGCTGGGCCGCAATGTGCGTGAGGGCAAAGGGACGTTTTCCATGCGCGACCGCTACAGCGAGATCACCGTCCTGGGACAGACCGCCGCCACGGAAACCTGGAACGGTGTTTCAGCCGCGCACCAAAAGACCGTGGTACGCGACAGAGCCGTACCGCGTCATCGCCCCTTGGTACTGGTGGCCGAGCAGGAACATGCCGGGGCCAATAAACGGGCCCAGTGGGAAATAAACACCCGTTACGGCAAGGGGAACACAGCCACCTATACCGTTTACGGCTGGATGTGCGGGAACACGCCCTGGTCACCTAATGTCCTTGTCAGTATCGTTGATGACTTTCTCGGCCTTGACGTGACCTGGCTGCTGGGCGCTGTCACTCTATCGCTGGATGCCCAGGGCTACCGTGCGGAACTCACCCTGTCGCCGCCGGAAGCCTATGAAGTGGAACCTATCAGCCCCAAGCGCAAAAAAGGCGATGACACCAGCATGCGCTGGCCGGACGCCGACACGGGAGCCGCCTGATGTCGGTCTATCGTATGCTGGAGCCCCTACGTCGCCGTATGGCCACGCTGATCGGGCGCTGTATCCTCGCCGCCGTACAGTCCGGTCCGGGCTGCCAGACCGTGACCGTGAAAATCATGGCGGATGAAGAGATGGGCGGCGTGGAATATCTGGAGCCGTATGGCTTCACCAGCGTGCCGCACCCCGGAGCGGAAGGCGTCGTGCTGAATGTCAACGGGCAACGTGCCGCCTGCGTGGCTATAGCGCTGGGCAACCGGCAATACCGCCTGCGCGGACTGCAAAGCGGAGAGGTGGCTCTGTTTACCGATGAAGGGGACAAAATCGTGCTTGAGCGCGGACGAAAGATCCATGTGGTGACCGAAACCTTTGTGGTGGAAGCCAAGACCATGCAAGGCAACATGGAGCGTATCAGCCTGACCGCCAGCCAGGGGACAAGTATTCAGACACCGTCCTTTTCCCTGGGGGGCGTGGAAGGTGCCGACTGCACCTCAACGTTTACGGGCAGCCTGAGCACAACCGGGGACATGATCGCCGGAACTGTTTCCGTTCAGGAACATGTGCACACAGGCGTGCAAGCCGGCGGTGACCTGACAGGGACACCGCAAGGAGGCGTGTAGTGGATGCCAGAATCATCTGGGATGACTGGGGTGGAGATCTGGCCATCATATCCGGCGACGTACTTTTGACTGACGGCCTGGAGACAGCCGTCATCCTGAGCCTGTTTCTGGACGCCCGCGCACGGGATGATGACCCCCTGCCGGATGGAGGTACGGATCGTCGCGGCTGGTGGGCTGACGACGCCTCTCCCATGACGGATGGAGATCGGACAGGCTCCCGCCTCTGGCTGCTTTCCCGCGAAAAAACACTACCTGAAGTGTTGCGACGCGCCCACGATTACGCGTTCGAAGCCCTGATCTGGCTGGTTGATGACGGTATTGCGCGTGCCGTGGACGTGGACGCCACCATGCCGCGCCCTGGCTTGCTGGCCCTGGCTGTCAAAATTTTCCTCCCAGACGGCCAGGACAGGAATTTCACCTACAAAATGGAGCTTGGCCATGCCTTTTGAACGCCCATCCTTAGGGAAACTCATTGCTCGCGCCCAGGCTGACATGAGCGGACGCCTGCCCGGCACTGATCCTTTGCTGCGGCGTAATCTGGTGGCCATCATTGCCCGCATGAGTGCGGGCACAGCGCATGGCCTGTACGGATATCTTGACTGGCTGGCCTTGCAGCTTATGCCGGATACGGCCGAAACCGAACATCTTGAGCGTTGGGCCTCCATCTGGGGCATCACGCGCAAGCCCGCCGGCCAGGCTGCCGGAACAATATCCTTTACCGGTACGGCGGGGGCTGTCCTTCCCGGCGGGACCATCTTACAGCGTTCCGATGCCGTGCACTATGTGACGACGGATGATGCCATTATCAAAAGCGATGGGACCGGTACAGTCGGGATCCGGGCCACTGATACTGGTACGGAGAGCAACGCCCCCGCAGGGCTGTCACTGACGCTTACGTCTCCCGTCACAGGCATCGACGCACGGTGTACAGTTACCGATGGGCTGGCCGGGGGAACGGCGGAAGAAACGGATGCGAGCCTGCGGGCCAGACTCCTTAACGCCATCCAGCGCGCACCTATGGGTGGCACCAGAGCCGACTACGAAACCTGGGCCCTGGAAGTACCGGGTGTGACGCGTGCTTTCGTTACTCAGGAAATGGGACCAGGTACGGTGACTGTCCGCTTCATGATGGACGATACATACCCGAACGGCATCCCGCAGGAGGCTGACCGGCAGGTGGTCGCGGAGCATATCGAGACACGACGCCCGGTCACGGCGGATGTTTTTGTGGTATTGCCCATTGCGGATGCGCTGAATTTGAGAATCGCCATCACACCGGATACAGCGGCCACGCGAGCGTCCGCCGAGGCCAATGTATGGGCCGCCGTGCGCCGCGATGCCATCCCCGGCGGCACCATCCTGCTTTCCCGCCTGCATGAGGCGCTGTCCCTGGCCAACGGGGAAACGGATCATGTCATCCTGTCGCATACCGCGAACATTACCACGGAAACAGGACATATCGTAGTGCCTGGAACCATCTCCTGGGAGGAAGCGTGAGTACGTCGTATCTATCTCAGCTCCTAGCCCTGCAACCGCCCGGCCGTGCTCTCCCCTCCTCACCGGAAAGTATCTGGGCCAGACTTCTTGCCGTGCCTGCCGACAGTCTGGAACGTGTGGAAAACCGCATCGGCGATCTCGTCAGGGAATCTGACCCGCGTGATGCCATTGAGCTGCTGTCGGACTGGGAGCGTGTCTGCGGCCTCCCAGGAAAATGCGCACGGCCTGACACTCTCAATACGGTTCAAGCACGCCGTGCGGCTGTCGTAAACGTCCTGACGCGCATGGGTGGCCAGACCATGGCCTGGTACATACAGCTCGCCTCCATGCTGGGACTTGAGATCACAATTGAAGAATACCGACCATTCATTGCCGGTCTTTCCCGCTGCGGAGAATGTCTCAATGGTGCCGCGAACGTGCGTTTCGTCTGGCATGTAACGGTAAAGGGCAAACGCCTGACCTGGTTTCGCTGTGGTGCCTCGGCCTGCGGGGACAGACTGCTGACCATCGCTCCCGCCGATGAGTTGGAATGCCTGCTACGTGCCTATGCGCCGGCGCATACCGTCATCGTCATCGGCTACGAATGATTTTCCTAAAGCCCTTTCAAAGACACATGGCAAGACACACGGCATGATCGCGGAAAAACGAGGTAGTCCCCATGAAATATGTGCCTCCCCTTGGCTCCGTCGATCCCGACGCCGCGTATCAAAATGGTAATCCGTCCGCAGGTATCCCCGGCAGTATCGTGCCTGCGGCCGCCATCGAACATCCACAGCGCGAGCTGCTGCACGTCATTCTGAAAGCGGGGCTTACCCCTGATGAAAATACGCTTACCCAACTCTACGAGGCCATAGTTAAAATCGTCGGAGTAGAAGTGCCTCTGGCCAGCGTGATGGAGGCCGGTCTGGTCAAGATAGGGGATGGTCTGCAAATCGGTGAGGATGGCACCTTGTCCGTCAAATCCAGTGACCTGCTTGAAGACTGGCGCAAAAGCTGGATAGGTGTCCCCCGCTACTGGCGCAGCACGGTATTACCTGACGATCATTGCTGGGCAAATGGGGATTTTGTCAGTTTTTCGAACTGGCCTGAGCTGCACGCAGTGTACGAGGCGGGCGGTCTGGAAGGCATGCTTCTGGGCTGGGATGCTACGGAAGAAGAGCAAGCCGCCAACTTGGGTAAATGGCGGCCCGATTCATCTATCCCTACGGGATTGTACACACCTGCCCTGAGCGGACAGTTTTTCCGAAATTGGGCGCAGGGAGCGGACAATCCCGCAGG
>JABLTQ010076365.1_pt1 | contig 54300 bp, 51 predicted proteins | sample 7160101 | NCBI WGS metagenome assembly JABLTQ01 (sample SAMN14651228, study PRJNA627086) | human gut metagenome | isolation source: feces | host: Homo sapiens | reverse complement strand
TGCCTTTTTACAGAAATCTGATGAGAGAGGTGAAACTCATGAAGGAAGGTATCCATCCCAAGTACGAACAGACTACTATCAGATGCGCGTGTGGTGCAGTTATTGAGACTGGTTCTACAAAAAAGGACATCTAGGTTGAAATTTGCTCCAAGTGTCACCCGTTCTACACCGGCAAGCAGAAGCTTGTTGACACCGGTGGACGTGTCGACCGTTTCAACAGAAAATACGGTCTGAAGTAAGAAGCAAGTCCGCACCAGCGTATTGGTGCGGGCTTTTTTCATATCTGCGAAACCTGTCGCAGAAGGAAACACGGAGGAAGTATGGAACAAACCAGACAGGCGGCGGGCGAAAAAGCGGTCCTTGCAGGACTGGACGCCGCCTGCTTTACAAAAGAGGAAACCGCGAGTGAGGTCTCGCTTACGGAATTGCAGGCGCTGCTGGAAACTGCCGGCGGAGAATGTGTGGGCAAGGTTCTGCAGTCGCGTCCCACGCCGGACCCGCACAGCTTTGTGGGGCAAGGCAAGGCAGAGGAAATCCGTGATCTGGTCAAGGAAACCGGTGCGAAGCTTGTGATTTTTGATAACGATCTGACGCCCTCACAGATCAAGGCGCTCGAGGGTCTGACGGGCGCGTCGGTATTGGACCGGAGCGCACTGATTCTCGACATTTTTGCCCAGCGCGCCAAAACCAGAGAGGGCAAGCTCCAGGTCGAGCTGGCGCAGTATCAGTATTATCTGCCGCGGCTGACAGTCTGGAACGAGACGATGGGCAGACTCGGCGGCGGCATCGGCACGAGAGGTCCGGGCGAGACACAGCTGGAAACCGACAAGCGGCACATCCGCTCGCGGGTAGCGAAGCTGCGGCAGGAGCTTGCGGAGGTCCGGCAGGTGCGGGGTGTGCAGCGCAGGCAGCGCATGAAAAACAATGTGCCGGTCGTGGCGCTGGTCGGCTATACGAACGCGGGCAAGTCGACGATCTTAAACGCGCTCACCGGCGCGGACATTCCGGCAAACAACCGCCTGTTTGACACGCTCGACACGACGACCCGGCAGCTGACGGTGTCCGATACGTGCCAAGTGCTGCTGTCCGACACGGTCGGGTTTATCGCGAAGCTGCCGCACCATCTGGTAGAGGCGTTCAAGGCGACGCTGGAAGAACTCGAATACGCGGACGTGCTGATTCACGTGATCGACAGCTCGGATGCCGAGCGGCAGGAGCATATGGCGGTTGTGGAGCGGCTGATTTCGCAGCTGGCAAAACCCGGCGTGCCGGTCATCCGGTGCTACAACAAATGTGACCTTCTGGAGCCGGAGGATCTTCCGCGCGAGACGGGGAGCGTCTGCATCTCGGCAAAGACCGGAGAAGGCGTGGACGAGCTGCTGCAAAAAATCGAACAGGAGCTCGGCAAGGGGCTGCATCAGGCGGTATTTCTGCTGCCGTATTCCATGGCAGGCTTTCTGGATACGCTGCATCAGAACGCAAAGGTTCTGAACGTCTCGTATGAGGCAAGCGGCATTGCGGTCGAGGCAATTGTCGACGAGGTGCTCTACGGCAGATTGTCCGCATACCGAAAGGAGTAACGGATGGAAGACTATCTGGTCCCCGGCGGGCAGGCACAGGCGGAATATATCGAAAAGAAGTCGCGCTTCATCGGGCAGGTTTTTCCCATCACGACGGAGCAGGAGGCAAAGGCGACGATCGAGCGCGTGCGCAGGCAGCACTATGACGCGCGGCACAACTGCTGGTGCTACATCTTAAAATCCGGGCAGAAGCGCTACAGCGATGACGGCGAGCCCCAGGGCACCGCCGGTCAGCCGATGCTGAACGTGTTGGATCGCGAGCGCGTCGTGGACGTACTGTGCGTCGTGACGCGCTATTTCGGAGGTATCCTTCTCGGCGCGGGCGGGCTTTGCAGAGCCTATACGAAGGCGGCAAAAGACGCGCTGGATGCGGCGGGCATCTGCAAAATGCAGCCGTGGCTCCGGCAGACGGTATCGGCGCCCTATGCACTGTTTGAGCGGGTGAAGCTCCTCATTGCCGCGCAGGCGGGCGTCCTGGAGGATGCACAGTATGGCGCCGACATTCTCGTGACCTACCGCATTCCGGCGGGTGCGGACGAAGCGCTCCGCACGGCGCTTCGTGAGGCGTCGAGTGGGACGATCGCGCCGCAGCTTCTGGAAGAAATTTTCTGCGCCGGTTAAACATTTCGTACAGAAAATTCAAAGTTTCGACATCTTTCTATGATATGGTATTTATCATGAGGTGAGCGTATGACCATTCGCGAACGACTCGAACAGCAGGAATACATGCTTCTCGCGCCCAACGCGCAGAAGGCAGCGGAGACGAAGGGCAGGCTTTATCCGGCGGAGGAGAACGAGGTGCGCACATGCTACCAGCGCGACGCCGACCGGATTGTCCACAGCAAGTCCTTCCGCCGTCTCATGCACAAGACGCAGGTGTTTCTCTCTCCCGAGGGAGATCACTACCGCACACGCATGACCCACACGCTGGAGGTCAGCCGGATTGCCAGAACCATCTGCCGCGCGCTGCGGCTCAACGAAGACTTAGCCGAGGCTGCCGCCTATGGGCATGATCTGGGGCACACGCCCTTCGGTCACGCGGGGGAAGCCGCACTTACCGACATGATGGGGACGCCCTTTCACCACAACGAGCAGTCGCTGCGCGTAGTGGATAAGCTGGAGCGTGACGGAGACGGACTGAACCTGACCTATGAGGTGCGCATGGCGATTCTGGGGCATACGGGGTCCCGGATTCCGGAGACGCTCGAAGGGCAGGTGGTGCGCACATCCGATCGCATCGCCTACATCAATCACGACATCGACGACGCCATCCGCGCAGGGATTCTCTCGGAAAGCGACATTCCCCGGGAAATTGCCGACGTTCTGGGAAGCTCACACTCGGCGCGCATCAACACGCTGGTGGAAAACATGATTGCAAACACGCAGAACACCGGCGTCCTTTCCATGCAGCCGGAGGTTGCAGCGGCGATGGACAGCCTGCGTTCGTTCATGTTTGAGCGGGTCTACACCAACCCGGTCGCCAAGGGAGAGGAGTCCAAGGCGAAGGACATCATGCGCAAGCTCTTTGATTATTATTACACACACCCGGACAAGCTGCCGGAGGACTTCATTCCGCAGCTGGACTTCGACGGCATCAGCCGGACCATCTGCGACTACATTGCCGGCATGACCGACAAATACGCGATCTATAAATATTCCGAAATCTTTATTCCCACCGCATGGCAGGTGCGATAAAAAATTTTTGCAGGAGTCAGGAGGGAGAACATGCCGTTTCCCGCGTCGTTTCTGGATGAACTGAATAACAGAAATCCGATTGAAGACGTGGTGGGGCAGTATGTGTCGCTCACGCGCAAGGGCTCAAACCTGTTTGGGCTGTGCCCGTTTCATTCGGAAAAGACGCCGTCGTTTTCCGTTGCGCCGGACAAGGGAATTTACTACTGCTTCGGCTGCCACAAGGGCGGCGGCGCGATCAACTTCATCATGGAGATCGAGTCTCTGAGCTACCCGGACGCGGTGCGGTTTCTGGCAAAGCGCGCGGGGCTGGAGGTGCCGGAGGACGAGCAGTATCAGTCGCAGTATCAGAAGCAGGAGCGGCTGTGGGCGCTCTGCAAGGACGCGGCGCGGTTTTTCCACCAGAAGCTGTTGGAGCCGTGCGGCGAGCAGGCGCGGGCGTATATCATAAAGCGCGGCTTGAGCAAGGCGACCGTCACGCGCTTCGGGCTCGGGTTTTCTCCCAACGAGTGGTCGTCGCTTCTGGATGCAATGTGCGCCAGAGGCTACACCCGCGAGGAAATGCTGGAAGCCGGGCTTTCGGTCACGGGCAAAAACGGCGGCATGTATGACCGCTTCCGCAACCGGCTCATGTTTCCGATCATCGATATCCGCGGCAACATCATCGGCTTCGGCGGGCGCGTGATGGACGATTCGACGCCCAAATACTTGAATTCCCCGGAGACGCTGATTTTCAACAAACGAAAAAATCTTTTCGCCCTCAATATTGCCAGAAAGAGCAAGCAGGGAAGAATCATCCTGACCGAGGGCTACATGGACGCAATTTCGCTCCACCAGTACGGCTTCGACTGCGCGGTCGCTTCGCTCGGCACGTCCTTGACGGAGGAGCACGCGAACATTCTTGCCAAATATACCGATCAGGTCGTCCTCACCTACGACGGCGATGAAGCCGGGCAGAACGCCACCAGAAGAGCCATTCCGATGCTCGAAAAGACGGGCATTCAGGTGAAGGTCCTCCGGATGCAGGGCGCAAAGGACCCGGACGAATTTCTCAAAAAATACGGCGCGGACCGGTTCAGCCTGCTGCTCGATCAGTCGGAGAATCAGGCGGAGTACCGCCTGGAGAGCTTAAAGCGGAAATTTGATCTGACGCAGGACGAACAGCGCGTGCAGTTTCTGCAGCAGGCGGCGGACCTGGTTTCCAGCTTCCCCAGCGCGGTGCAGCGCGAGGTCTACGGCGCGAGAGCGGCTGAGGCTGCCGGTATTTCCGCGCAGGCGATGAAGCTGGAAGTGGACAAGGCGTATAAAAAGCGGCGCCGGCAGGCAGAAAAAAAGCAGCTGTCGCAGGATCTGACGCCCGCCCGCCAGCTTGCGCCGCAGGTGCAGGGCATCCGGTACGACAATCTCCGATCGGCGATGGCGGAGGAGGGGCTTCTGCGGCAGGTGCTCAAGGAGCCGGAGCTGCTGCGCGATATTCCCCTGACACCGGAGCAGTTTTCCTCGCCGCTTCTGGGGCGCACCTTTGCCGCTCTTCAGCGCCAGCACGCGCAGGGGCAGACGGTGAGCTTTGCAAGCCTCGGCGAGGAGTTTACCCCGCAGGAGATGTCGCACCTGTCTCAGGTCGCGCAGCGGCGCGACACGACGCTTTCCGATCAGGCGCTGAAGGATTATATCCGCATCATCACCGAGGAGTATGCAAACGCCAGACTCTCGGGTCCGGAGGACCTGCTGCGGCTGGCGCAGCGAAAAAAACAAATGGAACACGGAGGTTAGACGATGACGAAGGAACTGGAATTGCTGAGCAAGATGGATCTGACCGAAGAAAACCGCGCAAAATTGCAGGCGCTGCTCGAAGAGTCGAAAAAGACGGGCAAGGTGGCGTCAAAGAAGCTGGTCGAGACGCTCGACGCCGTGGACGCGACCGAAGAGCAGACCGAAAAATTCTATGACGTTCTCGAAGCGGCTGGCGTGGAAATCGATGTGTCGGACGTGCTCGATCTCATCGGAACCGCCGAACTCGATAACCCGACGCTCGGCGAGATGCAGGCGATTGAGGACGAGGGCATCGACGTCTCCAATGAGAATCTGGAAGACATCGACGACTCCAACGTCAAGCTCGACGACCCCATCCGCATGTATCTCAAGGAGATCGGCAAAATCAAGCTCCTGACCCCGGAGGAAGAACTCGAGGTTGCCAAAAAAATGGTCGAAGGCGACGAGCAGGAGCGCGACGCGGCGCGCAAGCGCATGTCGGAGGCAAACCTTCGTCTCGTCGTGTCGATTGCCAAGCGCTATGTGGGCAGGGGCATGCAGCTGTTAGACCTCATTCAGGAGGGCAATCTGGGGCTCATGAAGGCGGTCGAGAAATTCGACTATACCAAGGGCTACAAATTCTCAACCTACGCCACCTGGTGGATTCGCCAGTCCATCACGCGCGCGATTGCCGATCAGGCGCGGACCATCCGCATCCCGGTACATATGGTCGAGACGATCAACCGCGTGCTGCGAACGTCTCATTCCATGGTCCAGAAGCTCGGGCGCGAGCCGACGACGACGGAGATTGCGCAGGAGCTTCACATGGAGGTCTCCAAGGTTGAGGAAATTCTGAAAATCGCGCAGGAACCGGTGTCGCTGGAGACGCCGATCGGCGAGGAAGAGGACAGCCATCTGGGCGATTTCATTCAGGACGACGAAGCCTCGCAGCCGTCGGAAGAGGCGTCGTATACGCTGCTGCGCGAGCAGCTTGAAGAAGTGCTCTCGACGCTTACCCCGCGCGAAGAGCAGGTGCTTCGCATGCGCTTCGGTCTGATCGACGGAAAGCCGCATACGCTCGAAGAGGTCGGCAAGGAATTCGATGTGACGCGCGAGCGCATCCGCCAGATCGAATCCAAGGCGCTGCGCAAGCTCCGCCATCCGTCGAGAAGCAAGAAGCTGCGCGATTTTCTGAACTGAGCACCCGGAAAGACGTCCTGCCTAAAATTTTTCTTGACATTGCGGAAAATTTCCGTATCATAGACATGTCTTAGTTCCATATAAAATTACCGTTTTACGGAGGCATTTGTCATGTTTGAGAAAATCCAAGCTTATCTGGCAAACCAGCTGGATATCTCTCCCGACGATATCACGCCCGAGACCACATTCGAGAGCCTCGGTATTGATTCTCTGGATACCGTCGAGATGGTCATGGATCTGGAAGAGCAGCTGGGCGTTGACCTGGAGCTGGAAGAAAAGCTCGCAACCGTTGGCGAGCTGGTCGATTTTGTAGAGAGCAAGCTCGACTAAGCAGACTGCAAAACCGGAGATCCGGTACGCAGTCAGGCTGCACTACTCGGGGAGATAGCGGTGCCTTGTTACCCGCAATCCGCTACAGCGGGGAGGAATTCCCGACGGAGGGTGCGTATTGTGTCGTCTGACCCATATAAGCGGCGTTGAAGATTTGGTCTTGCGCAATAGGGCTCTGTGAACCGTGTCAGGTGGGGAACCAAGCAGCACTAAGCAGTCCACCCTGTGTGCCGCGAGGCAGCCGTTTCCGAGCTGGCTGTATGGGTAACGGATGTAGTGCGTATTCGATGGAGGGTGTGCAGTCTGACTGTGTACCGGAAAACGATCCCTCTGACACAACTGCGTTGTGTCAGAGGGATTTCTTTATTTCAGAAAGCTTTGCTTTCTGAAATAAAGATTGCAGCCCGACTGCGCGCATAATTTTGCACCGAAGGTGCAAAATTCCACACTTGCGGACTGAGCGGTATGTTTACCCGCAAGGGGTACGCGACATCCGTAAGCGGTAAAACCGCTAACGGCTGTCCTGTCCGGTCGGCGGAGCCGCCGGATAACATAGGGAACCTCTGAATAAATCCCCGACCGCGGACGACGGATCTTTTCCGACAATCCGGCGGTTTGAAAAACGAGAAATACATACAGTATTCCTTCGTTTTTCAAACCTTGTCTTGACGAAAAATCTCTCGCCGTCCACAGCCACTGATTTAATCAGAGCTTCCATAGGTTTTGATTTTATTTTGCGCCTGCGGGCGCAAAACTCTGCGAGGCTTTTTAGACTTCCATTTTCGCGGGGAATTGTGTATAATAGCTTTGTATGACGAAGGGGGTGGGATGCGTGTATCAGGCTTTGTATCGGAAATACCGACCCCAGACATTTTCGGACGTGGTGGGACAGAAGGGCGTGACCGACACGCTGCGCGCGCAGTTGGAGACGGGCAAGCTCAGCCATGCGTATCTGTTTACCGGCACGCGCGGCACCGGCAAGACCTCCTGCGCAAAAATTCTGGCGAAGGCAGTCAACTGCCTCGACCCGCAGGACGGCAACCCCTGCAACTGCTGTGCAGCGTGCCGCGCCATTGATGACGGCAGCTGCATGGACGTGCTGGAAATTGACGCTGCGTCGAATAACGGCGTGGACTCGGTGCGCATTCTGCGCGACGACGCAATCTATACGCCCAGCGAGGTCAAAAAGCGCGTGTACATCATCGACGAGGTACACATGCTGTCCATCGCGGCGTTTAACGCGCTGCTGAAAATCATCGAAGAGCCGCCGGAGCATCTGCTGTTTATTCTGGCGACGACGGAGCTGAACAAGGTTCCGGCGACAATTCTGTCGCGCTGCCAGCGCTTCTCGTTCCGAAGGCTTCGCCCCGAGGACATCGCGGGCAGACTCAACTTCATCGCTTATCAGGAGGGCATCCAGATTGAGCCTGCGGCGCTGCGGCTTCTATCCAGGCTCGCTGACGGCGCGCTGCGAGATGGCGTGAGTCTGCTTGATCAGTGCGCGTCTGCGTGTACAGGCGAGCTGACCGAAGAACTGGTGTGCCGGACGCTGGGGCTTGCCGGTGCAAAGCGCACGGCAGAGCTCTTGATGGCGGCGGCAAAGCAGGACACGGCGGCAGCACTTTCGATCTTCGAGACACTTTATGCCGAGGGAAAGGACCTGGGCGCGCTGTTTGACGAGCTGTCGGCGCTGTGCCGCGATCTTCTGGTTTTGAAGGCGGCGCCCAAAAGTGGCATCTCGATGCTTTCGGGCATCGCGGACGAGGCGCAGGCGGTGGAGCTGGAAAAATGCTTGACCCCGGCAGAGCTGCTGCGGGATTTGTCTCTGGTGCAGGCGGCAAAGGGCGCGGTCGGGAAAAATGCCGATGCGCGTGTGGCAGCGGAGCTGTGTCTGATGCAGCTGTGTGAGCCGGCGTTGAAGCTCGACCTTTCTTCGCTCGGCGCAAGAGTTTCCAAGCTGGAGTCGCGCCTTGCTTCCGGCGATTTTGCACCCGCGCGTGCAGCGGCAAAAGCGGAGCCGCAGCCGGAATCGGAAGATGACGATCGACCGCCGTTCCCGGACGATGCGGACGACCCATTGGCAGGGCTTGCACCGCCGCCTTCGCAGCCGCAGAGCCCGGCAGACTCCGCACCGCAGACCGGCGCGCAGGCAGAGCTGGACCGGCGCTGGCCGGAGCTTGCAGCAAGCATGAGAGAGGACCTCGGTGTACGCGAACGCGGCTTCTTCGCCCCTGGCGGACCGGTCCGGGCGGTTTTGAAGGGCGATACGCTCATTCTCACGGCGCAGACGCAGTTTGTGCTGGACATTATCAAAAATCCGCGTGTGCAGCAGCTGGCAGCGCAGAAGGCAAGCGCGTTTTTCGGCAGACCCATGCAGGCGCAGTTCGCGCTTGCCGGACAGACGGACGCCTCGGGGAAGGACCCGATGGACGCGCTTATTGCGCGCGGAAAAGAACACAGCGATATTATGACGATCAGATAAAGGAGAGTTTGACATGGCAAAAGGCGGATACCGCGGCGGCATGCCCATGGGCGGCATGAACCAGATGCAGATGATGAAGCAGGCGCAGAAGATGCAGCAGGACCTTCTGAAGATGCAGCAGGAGATGGAAGAAAAGCAGTATGAGGCGACGGCAGGCGGCGGCGTGATTACGGCGGTCGTCAGCGGCAAGCGCGAGCTGGTGCGCGTTACGATTGACCCGGAGGCAGTCGACCCCGACGATGTGGAAATGCTGCAGGATATGGTCGTTGCGGCGGTCAACGAGGCAATGCGCAAGGCAGAGGCTGACTCTGCGCAGAACATGAGCAAGCTCACGGGCGGGCTCAACCTGGGCGGTCTGTTCGGATGAAAACCTTCCCCGCCGCGCTCGAGCGGCTGAGCGAACAGTTTGCGCGCCTGCCCGGCATCGGCAGCAAAACCGCGCAGCGCCTTGCCTTCCAGGTGCTTTCCATGCCGCAGGAGCAGGCGCAGGAATTTGCCGACGCGATTCTTGACGCGAAGCGGACCGTCCATACCTGTCCGGTGTGCCAGAATCTGACCGATCAGGAGCTTTGCGGCATCTGCGCTGACTCCACGCGCGACCATACGACCATCTGCGTCGTGGCAGAGCCGCGCGATGTCATTGCGATGGAGCGTTCGCGCGAGTATACGGGCGTGTATCATGTGCTGCACGGCGTCATTTCGCCGCTCAATCACGTGGGACCCGACGATATCCGCATCCGCGAGCTTTTGGAGCGGCTCAAAGACGGCAGCGTGCAGGAGGTCATCATGGCGACGAACCCCGACACCGAGGGCGAGGCGACTGCAATGTACTTATCGAGGCTTTTAAGACCCATCGGCGTGAAGGTGACGCGCCTTGCCTACGGCATTCCAGTCGGCAGTCAGCTGGAATACGCCGACGAAGTGACGCTGCTGCGCGCGCTGGAAGGACGCAGAGAGATGTGAACAAATCCCCGACCTGTATAATAAACAGGTCGGGGATTTTGCGCGTTAATGGGAAAGATAGAGGCTTTGCAGTAGTTGCTTTCCAGTTCCAGTTTTGAAAATCGTCTCGCCCATATGGCGGATATTCGCTTCCGCCAAGCCGCTTTCCTCGGCGTTGACCAGATAATCCGCTTCGACCAGAATCTGGTGGTCGATGCCGTCAATCGGGCGAAGCGTGTGGTGGTGCGCCACCAGCCAGACGACGCGCTCGACCGTATCGGATGGGACATCGGTCCCTTCAAAAAATGCCCGGGTCAGCGGCGCGCCCTCCTGCTCCTGGTATTTGCCGTTGGTGCTGCCGTATTTTTCGCGGCACAGAGGGCAGGCGATATCATGAACGATGGCTGCAAGCTCGAGCGTGTAGCGCTGCGCCTGCGAAAGACCTTCGCATGCGCCGATGGTCAGCGCATAGGCGTGAACCTTCAGAAAGTGGTTGATGTCGTGGAAATTGGCGTCTGACAGCAGAATCATCTTCTGCATGGCTTCCGCGACGGTCATAAAGATGCCTCCTTCTTCTAACCCTCCGCAGCTTCGTTTGCGGGTGGAATCAGGAACCAGTCGATGTAGTCGGTCGGGTGGGCAATCGAGCCGCGCGTGGTGTAGACGGCAAGATTTTTGAACAGTACGGGCGTGATGTAGCCGCGCTCGCACAGGCGCTTATAGAGGTTATAGCTGTTGCCATTGTTTGCCAACGCCTGAGTGCAGAGGTTCAGCATGACGCTGTCGTCGAGTCCGCCGTAGCACATCGAGCCGGACGCGGAAAAGAACGGCGTGAGGTCAAAGTTGTTTGACAGCCGGATTTCGCCGTAATACAGGTCAAAATTGCCGGTCTGCAGCGCCTGCCGGAATTCAGACAATTCCAGCGTTTTGAGCGTAATTTTAAAGCCGAGCGCGTTGAGCGCGTTCACAACCTCCGTTGCCGCTTCGACGCGCTGATAGCTCGACGAGCAGACAATCATTGTGCCTGCGACGGAAACTGCATAGCCGAGCGAGGGGACATAGAGATCCAGCGTGCCGTCGTTGTCCATGTCTTCGACCGACGCGCTTTCAAGCTGCTGGGAGAATTTCGTGAGATTGTAGCCGTAGGTGTTGGCAAGCTTCCCGTCGTAGAACGGCGCCTGCGGACTTGCGGGCAGCACTGCTGGCTGCGCGAAGCCGCCCATGATATCAGTCGCAAGGTGGTCGCGGTCGATGGCGTAGGTGATGGCGCTGCGCAGACCGTAGTTGGAGAAGACCTTGCTGGTGATGTTGTAGCCGATGTACTGCATGATCGGAAGCCGCGCGTCCCACAGCTCGTAGTCGTTGTGGAAGCCTGCGAAGGCGGCGGAATTCGGATCGGTGAGGACGAGGTTGACGTTTTCATACTCGAAGTTATCACGCACCTCGGAGGTCTTTTCTACGAGCGTCAGCTTGACCTCGGCAAAATCCACGATGGGAGCTGCCGTCTGCCACCAGTTGGTGTTTCGGACAAGGCGGGTGTCACCGTCCATGACATAAGGACCGCTTCCGAGCGGAACTGCTTCGTCCCTGGAGCCGTCTTTGATTATCGGAATGTCCAGCAGCAGCGGCAGGCACTCATAGGCGGTGTCGGTGGTGAGGACGAGGGTTTTCTCGTCGGAGGCGGCGATCGACGTGACATGGCGCAGGCGCGAGCCATAGTAGACCGTGCCGCGCGAGGAGATCAGGGAATATGCCGCGTCCTGCGCGGTGAGCGGGCTTCCGTCTGAGAAGCATGCCTCGGGTCTGAGATGGACGGTGGTGGTGAGCCCGTCGTCGGAAACCTCATAGGAGCTGGCAAGAACCGGAGAAGCCTCGAAGTTTTCGCTGCTTACAACAAACAAAGGCTCATAGAGAAACGAGAGAATGCAGCGGTTATTGAGGCTTTCGCAGTCATACGGATGCACGCCGTAGTTTTTCTGGTAGGCAAGACCAAACGAGGAAATGTCGTTGAAGACCTCGGTGACAACGGCGGTTGCTTCCGGGGCAGCTGCTTCCTCAGCGGCGGCAGACTCCTGCTCCTGCTGGATATCTTCGGCGGTTTTGCCGGTAAATTTGCTGGTAAACCACGTGAGGTCCAGCTTGCCGCCGGAGCAGCCCGTGAGCATCGACAAAAGAAGCCCCGCGCACAGAAGAAGCGAAATCTTTTTCTTCATTGTGCTGCCTCCTTGAGCTCGATGATGCCCGTCTGCGAGCCGCGATAGCCCTTCGTCACGCGGTGCGACCAGAACCGCTCGGGCTGGCACATGGTGCAGTCCTGGCTGACATCGATGTTTGTCACGCCCATGCGTGTGAGCCAGAGCCGGTTCAAGCCCTTGTTGTCGACAAAGTATTTCTCTCCGCGCTTTTCGATATAGGCGTCTGCCTCCGGACCGAAGGCGGCAAGCATAGCCTGCGGCACATCAAGGTCCGTTTCAAAGCAGCACTGCGAAATGCAAGGACCGATTGCCGCGCCGATATCGGCGGGGTTCGAGCCGAACTCACGTGCCATCTTCTCGACCGTCTTGCGCACAATGCCGTTTGCCGTGCCGCGCCAGCCCGCATGAACCGCGGCAGCGACATTTTTGACGGGGTCAAACAGCAGAACCGGCGTGCAGTCGGCGGCGAAGCACACAAGCGCCACACCGGGCTCGTCGGTAATTAAACCGTCGCAGACCTCGGGCTGGTTGCGGAATAGCCCCTTGCCGCAGTCCACTTTTCCCACGCGCAGAATGGTGTCCGTGTGCTCCTGCCACGTGTGCACGACGTCCTCGGGCGAAAAGCCCACGGCGGCTCCTAAAATTTCGTAGTTCCGGAGCACGTTTTCCATGCTGTCGCCGCGGCTTGTGCCGAGGTTGAGCGTGGAGAACTGCCCTGTACTTACGCCGCCGTAGCGCGTGGTGAAGCAGTGCACGCTTCCTTCCAGCGCGTCGGCAGTTAAGTATTCAAGACTTCCTTTTTGGATGGTATGAAACATAATGATCCTCAATCGGTGACGCGGCGTGTGCCGAGCAGGTCTCCGGTGTCCGCGTTCAGATATAGATACAGATTGTTCAGGGGGTCTTCCGTCTCGTGCAGATGCACACACCAGATGCGCATATCGCAGGTCAGGTGACCGAAGTCCTCGTCCCGGAATTCGCCGTCGTACCAGGTAAACGCCTGCACGCCCGCTTCACTCATCTGGTTCCACGCCGGACCGCCGGGCGCAGGGAGCGTCGCACCTTCGTCCAGATCGTAAAGCGCCGTGTCGGACGCCGCATAAACGGAAGTCTCCGTGCGGCGCGGAAAGACCGGAAGCGTGGACACTGCCTCCGCAACGGCAATTGCGCCGTCTTCTGTCAGCGGGAGCGGCTCGTTTGGGAGCGTGACTTCCGCGGGGGAAGCTGCTTCCGCCGCAGACGCAGCTTCTGCGGTATCCGGCTCCGGAGAAACCGCAGGTTTTTGCCTTGCGCAGGCGCAGAGCAAGCTCAAAAGCAGCAGCGCGGTCAGAAATTCTGCGCGGCGCGTCATGCCTGTTTGCCCTGTTCGGCGGCGAGGTCCTTATCGCGGCAGCATTTTTTGTACTTCTTGCCGCTGCCGCAGGGGCACGGGTCATTCGGACCGACCTTGATCTTCTTGACGACGGGCTGACGTTTGACGGTCTTGTCTCCGCCGCCGCCCTCGCCGGTGATCTTTGCCACACGCTCGCGCTTGACCTCTTCGTTGGTGCGAAGGCGGACGAGGAACACGCGGCGGACGATTTCTTCCTTGATCGCGTTCGTCATTGCTTCGAACATCTCGAAGCCCTCACGCTTGTATTCGATAACGGGGTCGGTCTGCGCATAGGCGCGCAGGCGGATGCCCTGGCGCAGATCGTCCATGGCGTCGATGTGGTCCATCCAGTATTCATCGACCACACGCAGCGTCATCACGCGCTCGAGCTCGCGCATCACGGGCGCGCCGTACTGCGCTTCTTTCTTTGCATACGACGCGCGGAGCATGGAGAGGATTTTCTGCGTCATCTGCGCCGCGTCCATCGAGGAAAGCTCTTCGTCGGTCGCAATCCACGCGCCTTTCGGGAAGCAAATATTCTCGAAGTGGCTCATCAGCGAGAAGAACGCCTGGCGGTCTTCCAGATGCGGCTGCCCTGCGAATGCGCTCGTGACGTAGCTTTCTACGTAATACTGCATCATGGACGCAATGCTCTTCTGCAGGTCTTCTCCGTCGAGCACCTGCCGGCGCTGCTCGTAGATGATCTTGCGCTGCGTGTTCATGACATCGTCGTATTCCAGAACGCTCTTACGCGCCTGATAGTTGCGGCTTTCGACCGTCTTCTGGGCATTTTCAATCGCACCGGAGAGAATCTTTGCGTCGATCGGGGTGTCTTCATCGATGCCGAGTGTCTCCATCATGTGCATGACGCGCTCAGAGCCGAACAGGCGCATGACATCGTCCTGCAGCGACAGGTAGAACTGCGTCTCGCCGGGGTCTCCCTGACGGCCGGAGCGTCCGCGCAGCTGGTTATCGATACGCCGCGACTCGTGCCGCTCGGTGCCGATGATGAAAAGACCGCCAGCCTTGCGTACCAGCTCCGCCTGCTTGTCGACCTCCACCTTATATTTGGCGTAGGCGTCTTTATAAGCGGCTCTTGCCGCAAGAATTTCGGGGTTCTGCGTCTCGGCAAAGGAGTTGGATTCGGCGATCAGCTCGTCGGAAAGCCCCTGCTTTTTGAGATCGCTCTTTGCCATGAACTCCGCGTTGCCGCCGAGCATGATATCGGTGCCGCGGCCTGCCATGTTGGTTGCAATCGTCACTGCACCCAGGTGACCTGCCTGCGCGACGATCTCAGCTTCCTTTTCGTGGTGCTTGGCGTTCAGCACGTTGTGGGGGATTCCTTCGCGCTTCAAAAGCTGCGAGAGAAGCTCGGATTTTTCGATCGAAATCGTGCCGACCAGAACCGGCTGCCCCTTGGCGTGGCACTGCTTGATCTTGGCAATGACGGCGCGGAACTTTCCTGCCTCCGTTTTGTAGACGATGTCGGGGTTGTCGATTCGGATGACGGGCTTGTTCGTCGGAATTTCGACCACGTCAAGGTTGTAGATGCCGCCGAACTCCTCTTCCTCCGTAAGCGCCGTGCCGGTCATGCCGGAGAGCTTGCCGTAAAGCCGGAAGAAATTCTGGAAGGTGATGGTGGCAAGCGTTTTGTTTTCGCTCGCAACCGACACGCCCTCCTTTGCCTCGATTGCCTGATGCAGACCCTCGTTGTATCGCCGACCGTACATCAGACGACCCGTAAACTCGTCGACAATGATGACCTGCCCGTCCTTGACGACGTAGTCGATGTCCTTTTTCATCAGCCCACGCGCCTTCATCGCCTGATTGATGTGGTGCGAAAGCGTGGCATTTTCCGCATCGGCAAGGTTCTCCACGCCGAAGAACTCTTCGGCTTTTTTGATGCCCGCCTGCGTCAGAGATACCGTGCGGTCCTTTTCGTCGACCACGTAGTCGCAGTCGTACTGGTCCTGAAGCTCCTTGTCGTCGGTGGTGGAGAAGACCTGCTTTTTGAGCCGGGCGACAAAATAGTCCGCCATCTCGTAGAGCTTGGACGATTCCTCGCCCTTGCCGGAGATGATCAGCGGCGTTCTGGCTTCATCAATCAAAATGGAGTCGACCTCGTCGACGATGGCAAAGGCATGTCCGCGCTGGACCATTTCCTCTTTATAAATCGCCATATTGTCGCGCAGGTAGTCGAAGCCCAGCTCGTTGTTGGTGCCGTAGGTGATGTCCGCGGCATAGGCGGCGCGCCGCTCGGCAGGGGAGAGGTCGTGGACAATCAGACCCACCGAAAGCCCCAGGAAGCGGTAGACCTTGCCCATCCACTCTGAGTCGCGCTTGGCAAGGTAATCGTTGACGGTGACGATGTGAACGCCCTCGCCGGTGAGCGCGTTTAAGTAAGCCGGAAGAATCGCGACGAGCGTCTTGCCTTCGCCGGTCTTCATTTCGGCAATTCTGCCCTGATGCAGAACGATGCCGCCGACGACCTGCACACGGTACGGGCGCATGCCGAGCACGCGGCTTGCCGCCTCGCGGATGGTTGCGAACGCCTCCGGCAGCAGATCGTCGAGCGTTTCACCGCCAGCAAGACGTGTTTTGAATTCCTGCGTCTTGGCACGCAGCTCGTCGTCCGAGAGCTTTTTATACGGCTCTTCAAGCGCCATGACCTTGTCGACCGTGGCGCTGAGCTTTTTGACCTCGCGCTCCGAGCGCGTTCCGAACATTTTTGTAAACAGTCCCATATCCTTCTGCCTTCCTGCGCCTTTTCCGCGGCGCGAAGTGATTTGCTGCATTCCTGAAATTACATTATACCATAGTTGGAGGGCTAAAAAAAGAAGAAATTGTGAATTTCCACGTTGCTGCGCGCCTTGATTTACCTGTCGGATGCTGGTAAAATAGGGCGCGTAACAGAAAAAACAGAGTGAGGGTTTGACATGGCAATTCGTTTGGCGGCGCTGGATGTGGACGGTACGCTCCTTGCGCCGGACAACTCCATTACGCCAGCGACAAAAGAGGCAATTCGCGAGGCAAAGGCGGCGGGCATTGAAATCGTCGTATGCACGGGGCGCGCGTTCGTCGAGGTGCGCGACATTCTGCGCCAGTTGCCGGAGGTGCGGTACTTAAGCTGCGGCACGGGCGCCTACGCGCTCGACGTGTGGACGATGGAAACGCTCTATGAGTGCAGCATGCCGGAGGAGCTCGGCAGGCAGGCGTATCGCGCGGTGGCGCAGGCGGACTGCATGGTGCATTTCTACACGGGGCTTTCGGTCCGCCATTCGCGCTGGTGCATGGACCATTTTACCGATTATATGGAAGAAAAAATGCGCACGCTCATGGAGCAGTCGCACATCATCGTGGACGATCTGGACGCCTTTGTGGAGAGCTATCACGGCCCGGTCGAAAAGCTCTATGTGACATTCCCAAACCGCGCGGAATATGAAAAGGCGTATGAAGCGGTCAGAAAGCTTCCCGTTTTTCTGACCGACGGCGGCTGGGCAGTCGATCTGGAGGTCATGAGCCGGGATACCGACAAGGGCGTTGCGCTGCGGGCGCTGGCGGAAAAGCTGGGCATTGCGCGCGAGCAGGTTCTGGCGATGGGCGACAGCGGCAACGACTGTGCGATGCTCCGCTATGCCGGCGTCGGCGCGGCAATGGGCAACGCGGGCGAGCAGGCGAAGAAGGCAGCCGACGTGATTGCGCCGAGCAACCGTGAAGACGGTGTGGCATGGATGCTCCGGCGCGCGGCGAGAGGAGAAGTTTAAGATGCAGACGGGAGAGCTGACGCTTCAGATGGCGCTGATTGTGGCGGTCGGCGTATTTCTCGCGTCGTTCACAGACGCCATCGCAGGCGGCGGCGGAATTATTTCGGTGCCGACGTACCTGATTGCCGGGCTTCCGGCGCACTATGCGCTGGGGACGAACAAGCTCTCGGCAGGGCTCGGGACGATTGCCTCGACCGGGCGGTTTATCAAAAACGGCTACGTCGACTGGAAGCTCGGCGTGCCGTCGATCGTGCTGGCGCTCATCGGCGCGCACTTCGGAACGAGCCTGCAGCTGATGATCGAGGAAAAATATTTGCAGTATCTGCTGCTGATTGTGCTGCCGGTGGTGGCGTTCGTGGTGCTGCGCCAGCGGGAGCTGCCGGAAGAAAAGGGCGAGATTGCGCCCAAAAAGCAGATGGCAATTGTGTGCGCGGCATCGCTGGTTGTGGGCGCCTACGACGGATTCTACGGACCCGGCACGGGGACGTTTCTGCTGCTCATTTTCTGCAATCTGGCAAAGATGGACGTGCGCACCGCGGGCGGTAATGTGAAGCTCGTGAACCTTGCCTCCAACATGGGCGCGCTCTTTACAAGCCTCATGAGCGGCAAGGTGTTTATTGCGTTGGGGCTCATCGGCACGGTGACAAGCGTGTTGGGACACTACATCGGCTCCGGGCTCGCGATCAAAAGCGGCTCAAAGATTGTCAAGCCCACGGTCGTGATTGTACTTATTTTGCTGGCAGTCAAAGTCATCCAGGGACTTATTACAGGATAACAGAACAGGAGTGTGCATATGAAAAAGACCATTGGCATTCTCGGCGGCATGGGACCGCTTGCAACGGCAGACCTCTTCCGGAAGATTACGTTACTCACAAAGGCGAGCTGCGACAATGACCACATCCGCGTCTACATCGACTCCAACGCGCAGATTCCCGACCGCACGGCGGCAATTCTGCATGGCGGCAAAGATCCGCTGCCGCAAATGCGCGCGGCGCTGCATTCGCTCGAGGCGTGCGGGGCGAGCTGCGTGATCATGCCCTGCAACACGGCGCACTATTTCCTGCCCCAATTGCAGGCGGAGACGAAGCTGCCGTTTTTGAGCATGCTGGAGGCGACGGCAAAGGCGTGCGCAAAGTTCTACCCCGGAAAGACGGCGGCCGTGCTTGCCACGAAGGGGACGCTCGCAACCGGTCTTTATGAAAAAGCGCTCGAAAAAGAGGGCGTTGCGTTTATCATTCCGGACGACGCGGAAAAAGATACCCTGATGCACCTCATTTACGACGTGGTTAAGGCATCGAAGTCGCTGGCTCCGGAGGAGGAAACGTGGAAGGAGCTTCTGGAGGGGCTGCGCAGAAAGGGCGCGGACTACTTCATCCTCGGCTGCACGGAGCTTCCGATTGTTGCCGATACGCTGCCGGAAGACGGACCCTTCATTGATCCTACGGCGGAGCTGGCGAAGGCGGCAATCCGCTTCTGCGGATACGAAACTACGCAGGAGTAACTGCAAACAGCTGCAAATTGCTGTAAATATTGGACCAACACCTGCATGCGACTGGAAAACACAGGAACGTGCAGGTGCTCTTTTTTGCATGCATTCCTGCAAAAAAACTGCGGGACTTGTGAAATGGTTACAAAAGAGAAACGAATGAAATCGTTTCATTTGTCAAAAATATAACGAAAACTTTGGGGAACTTTACGAAAATTTAACGTGATGCAAAAAATTCTTTACATCCCTTCACACGAATGATAAAATCACAGTGCGGTAGGATGTGAAAGCTTCCGCAAATATGAATTTGAGGAGAAAAGAGTCTATGAAAGAAAAGAAGAAGCTCGGTCTTGGCGTATGGATCATGATCGGTCTGGCTGCCGGTATCGCGTTTGGCGCGATTCTCTGGGCAGCCATGGGTGCAGAAGCTGCCACCGATTTTACGGCAAGCTATCTCAAGCCCTTCGGAGACATTTTCGTCAACCTTCTGAAGTTCATTGTTGTGCCTCTGGTTCTGCTCTCCATTATGGACGGCATGTTCTCCATGGGCGATATCGGCAAGGTCGGTAAGATCGGCTGGAAGACCGTTGTGTACTTCCTTGCCACGACGGCTGTTGCCTGCGTGATCGGGCTTGTGGTTGCAAACCTCTTCAAGGGCAGCTTCCCGGTTCTGTCTCTTGCCGAAGACGCGGCATATGAGGCAAAGGAAAGCGACATCATGACCACGATCAAGAACATCTTCCCGTCCAACTCGGTGCAGCCGATGATCGACGCTTCGATGCTCCAGATCATTGTCATCGCGCTGCTGTTCGGCTGCGGCGTCCTCGTAGCCGGCGAAAAGGGCAAGCCCTTTGCAACGTTCATTTCCTCGTTCAACGAGGTCACGCAGACGGTCATGTCCTTCATCCTCCGCGTTTCCCCGATCGGCGTGTTCTGCCTGATGAGCTGGGTCGTCGCGGCGCAGGGTCCGAAGATCCTCGGCTCTCTGGGTCTGGTTCTGCTGGCGGCATACATCGGCTACATCATTCACACCGTTCTCGTTTACAGCCTGTCCGTCAAGGTTTTCGCCGGCATGAGCCCCCTGAAGTTCTTCAAGGGTATCCTGCCCGCAGCTGTGTTCGCCTTCACCTCCACGTCCTCCGTCGCTTCCCTGCCGGTTTCCAAGGAGTGCTGCGATGAGATGGGTGTTGAGAAGGACATTTCCTCGTTCGTTCTGCCGCTCGGCGCAACGATCAACATGGACGGCACCGCGATCTATCAGTGCGTGGCTGCAATCTTCCTGGCAAAGTGCATTGGCATGGACCTCGGCATCACGCAGATGGTCACCATCGTCGTCACCGCGACCCTTGCCTCCATCGGCACCGCCGGTACCTCCGGTGCGGGCATGATCATGCTGGCGATGGTCCTCGAGGCTGTCGGCATCCCGACGACCTACATCGGCATCATCTACGGCATCGACCGCCTGTTTGACATGGGCCGTACGGCGCTGAACGTTGTCGGCGACGCGTCCTGCGCCATCTGCGTCAACCATTGGGAAGCCAAGGCTGCGGCACAGAAGGCTGCAAAGTAAGATTTCCATTACCCCCGATTGCCCGCCGAGAACCGGCGGGCAATTTTTACGGAATCCTTCCATATTTGTACCGCCTCTTCGCTTGCTTTTTAGCGAGGAACTGGTATACTGTAACATAGAAAGCGGCGCAGAAAGCGCGGCTGAAAGACGAAAAAATACGGAAAGAAAGGTTGCGGAACAATGAGCGTTGCATATAAAGACCGCACACACGAAGAACTGAAGCAGGAGCTGGCAAGCGCGCAGGCGGCGTACGAAGCGCTGAAGGCGCAGAATCTCAAGCTCAACATGGCGCGCGGCAAGCCTGGCAAAGAGCAGTTGGATCTGGTATCCGATCTTCTGACGATTCTCCATAGCCCCGAGCAGTGCATGTGCGACGGCATGGATGTGAGAAACTACGGCGAGCTTTCGGGTCTGCCGTCTGCAAAGCGGCTGTTTGCCGACATTCTCGGCTGCAAGCCAGAAGAGTGCTTCGTTGGCGGCAGCGCGTCGCTGACCCTCATGTATGACGCCGTCTCCAAGGCGGTGACGCACGGCATGCTGCACTCGGAAAAGCCGTGGTGCAAGCTCGACAGCGTTAAGTGGCTTTGCCCCGCCCCGGGCTACGACCGCCACTTCAAGATCACCCAGTCGTTCGGCTTCGAGATGATCACTGTTCCCATGACGCCCACTGGACCCGACATGGATCTGGTTGAGCAGCTGGTGAAAGACCCGGCGGTCAAGGGCATGTGGTGCGTGCCGAAGTATTCCAACCCCGACGGCATTATCTACTCCGACGAGACGGTTCACCGCATTGCCAATATGAAGCCGGCGGCGAAGGACTTCATGCTCATGTGGGACAACGCCTACTGCGTGCATGAGTTCGACGGCGATTTCGTTCCGTTTGAAGACATTCTGACCCTCTGCCGCGAAGCGGGCAACCCCGACATGGTCTTTGAATTTGCATCTACCTCAAAGATCACCTTCCCGGGCGCGGGCATTTCCGTCATGGCTTGCTCGGAGGCAAATCAGGCGTACATGCAGAAGCTGATGGGCATTCAGATGATCTCCTACGACAAGGTCAACGAGCTGCGCCATGTACTGTATCTCAAGGACAAGGAAACGACACTGGTGCTGATGAAGAAGCATGCGCAGGTGCTTGCCCCGAAATTCCGCTGCGTGCTGGAAAAGCTGGACACGCAGATCGCGCCGCTCGGCATTGCAACCTGGCAGCGCCCGAAGGGCGGCTACTTTGTCTCGGTCAACACCGAACCGGGCCTTGCCAAGCGGACCCTGGCGCTCTGCAAGGAAGCGGGCGTCGTGATGACCGGCGCGGGCGCAACGTTCCCCTACGGCGTTGACCCGCAGGACTCCAACATCCGCATTGCCCCGTCGCTGCCCCCGGTTCATGAGCTGGAGCAGGCGATGGAGATCTTCTGCGCGAGCCTCAAGCTGGCGGCGCTGGAAAAGCTGCTTGCATAATTACCGCAAAACGTTTACAATAAACACAGGGCGTCCGGAGCCATGACGGCTTCGGACGCTCAGTCTGTCGAAAAACCTTTCTAACCTACGATTTCGGAAAGGAAGATAGTGTGAAAGAAACCCATCAGGGGTGTCTTTCGCGTTCAATCAACCAGTTTTTCAAACTTTTTTGAAGTTTGAAAAACTGCCCGGCGTGACAAAAAGTCTTTTTGTCACGCTGGGCGTCCGGAGCCATGGCGGCTCCGGACGCTTTTTGCAATCCCAACGAATGGGGGCTACGAAATGAAACGAATCTGTATTGGCGTGATGGCGCACGTGGATGCCGGAAAGACGACGCTTCTGGAGGCGATGCTCTACCGGGGCGGCGCGACGCGGCGGCTCGGCAGAGTGGACCATCAGGATGCCTTTTTAGATACGGACGAGCAGGAACGTGCGCGCGGCATTACGATCTTTTCCAAGCAGGCAGAGCTGACGCTGCCGGAGGCGGAGATTACCTTTCTCGATACGCCGGGGCATGTGGACTTTTCTGCCGAAATGGAGCGGACGCTGCAGGTGCTGGACTATGCGCTGCTGCTTGTGAGCGGCACGGACGGCGTGCAGAGCCACACCAGAACGCTCTGGCAGCTGCTCCGGCGCTATCAGATTCCGACCATCGTTTTTGTCAACAAGATGGACCTGCCCGGCAAGGGACGAGACGGCATCTTGCAGGAGCTGCGGCAGGAGCTTTCGGAAAACTGCGCGGCGTTTGACGCAGACGAAGCGGCGCTTCACGAGGAGCTGTCGCTGCTGGATGAGGCGCTCATGGAGCAGGTCTTGAAGACCGGGCAGCTGGAGGACGCGCAGATTGCGGGGCTGATTGCAAAGCGGCGCGTGTTCCCGTGCTTTTTTGGTGCGGCGCTGCAGCTTCAGGGAGTCGATGAGCTGCTGTCTGCCTTGCAGCGCTATACGGTCGCGCCTTCCTACCCGGCAGAATTTTCAGCGCAGATCTATAAAATTGCGCGCGGCGAAAAAGACGAACGGCTGACGTTTTTAAAGGTCACGGGCGGCTGCCTGCGCGTCAAGCAGGCGCTGCGCGCAGAGGACTGGGAGGAGAAGGCAGACCAGCTCCGACTCTATTCCGGCAATAAATATACGCTTTTGCAGCAGGCACGCGCGGGTATGGTCTGCGCGGTGACGGGGCTTTCCCGGACACAGGCGGGCGAACACCTGGGCGCAGGAAGACCGGCGCAGGCGCCCGTTCTGGAGCCGGTGCTGGAATACCGGATGCACGCAGACACCGACGATCTGCAGGGCGCCTACTTGAAGCTCCGCAGACTCGAAGAGGAGGACCCGCAGCTGCATCTGGTCTGGGACCATCAGCTAAGGGAAATTCGTGTGCAGCTGATGGGACCGGTGCAGATGGAGATTCTGCAGCGGCTGATTGCCGCACGCTTCGGGCTATCCGTCCGCTTTGACGAGGGAAACATCGTCTATAAAGAGACGATTGCCGCGCCCGTCGAGGGCGTGGGGCACTATGAGCCGCTGCGGCACTATGCCGAGGTCCACCTGCTTTTAGAGCCCGGCGAGCCGGGAAGCGGCATTGTGCTCGACACGATGTGCAGCGAAGATGTGCTGGCGCGCAGCTGGCAGAGGCTCATCTTCACGCATCTGCAGGAGGCGGTGCAGCCGGGCGTCCTGACCGGAAGCCCCGTGACCGATCTTCGCATCACGCTGGTTTCCGGCAAGGCGCATCTGAAGCACACGGAGGGCGGCGATTTCCGGCAGGCGACCTACCGCGCGGTGCGGCAGGGACTGCGCAAGGCACAGTCGGTGCTGTTGGAGCCGTGGTACTCGTTCCGGCTGGAGCTGCCGTCGGGCATGCTCGGGCGGGCAATGACGGATTTTGAGCGGATGCACGCCGAGCTTTCCACGCCGGAGCTGGCGGGGGAACGCGCGATTCTGACGGGTGCGGGACCGGTCCGGCTGCTGCGCGGATATACGGCGGAGGTCACGTCTTATACCAGAGGGCAGGGCAAGATCTCGTATCAGCCGGCGGGCTACCGCCCGTGCGCGCAGCAGGACGAGATTGTCAAAAGAATCGGCTACGACCCGGAGCGCGATCTTCTGCATCCGACGGGCTCCGTCTTTTGCAGCCACGGCGCGGGCTTTGAGGTCAAGTGGGACGAGGTCGACCGGATGGCGCATCTGCCGCTGCTGGATTTCTCGCCGAAGCAGGAGCCGGAAAAGCCGCAGAGAATCGTCCGTTCAGTTGCGCCCGGCGGCGCGCCGGAGCTGGAAAAAGAGCTGCTGGCGATCTTCGAGCGGACGTATGGGCAGATTAAGCGGCGCGACGTACTTCCCATGATGTCGCTTCGCTCGCAGGACAAAAAAGAACTGCTGGCAAGGATGGAACCGGCGGAGGAGTTTGTGCTGGTCGACGGCTACAATATTATCTTCGCCTGGGACGAGCTGAAGGAAATCGGACGCGACAGTCTGGACGCGGCGCGGCATGTGCTGATGAACCTGCTGTGCAACTATCAGGGCTACCGCGGCTGTAATCTGATTCTGGTGTTCGACGCCTATAAGGTGCCGCAGAATCTGGGAATGGTCGAAAAGTATCACAATATATTTATTGTATATACGCAGGAAGCGGAGACGGCGGACTCGTATATCGAGCGCGTGACCTATGAACTGCGCGGCAGAAAGCGTGTGCGCGTGGCAACGTCCGATAATTTAGAGCAGCTGATCATTCTCGGGCACGGCGCGGTGCGCGTGTCGGCAAAGAGCTTTCACGACGAGGTCATGCAGACCCAGCAGGAGATCGAGCGTATTCTCGCGCAGAACAATCAGAAAAATCAATAGTGCGATACCGGCGGTGCGCAAAGGGCGTATCGCCGGTTTTTCTGGGCCTGCAGGGAGTAAAAAATGAGCAAAGGCGATATGGATTCTGATATACCGAAGACGGCTTCGGCGGAAAAGATGCATGCTGCGTTCGGAAGGATCAGAAACCAACCGGCAGATGCTGCCGGAAAATTCCCTGTTTTTGTCGGATGAAAAAACAGAAACCAACCGGACCGACTGGAAAATCTGTGCGGTGAAAAATAGAATACTGTCATATGAATTTATATATATCATATCAGGAATATGAAATTATATAAAAAGTGATATATTTATTAAGGAAAATTATATCGATAAAAAAATACTAATTTTTGATGATAAATTTACGGATTTTTTCGTGAAATGCAAAAGAAAACTTGATTTTTTAAGTGGGATGATTTATTCTAATAGACGAGTGGAGTGAATGAAAACAACAGTTTTTTCCATCCGTTCCGCGAAAGGGAAAATTGGGGCGGATGGAAGACAGGGTGCAGGTATGACAAAAACAGGGAAAATTCTCCGGGGACTTCTCCTTGCGGCGCTGCTGCCGCTGCTGTGCGGCTGTCGCGCCCAAAAGGCATCCACCGAGTTTTTTGCCATGGACACGGTCATGCAGCTCACAGCATACGGCGCATACGCAGACGCGGCGGTGGATGCTGCCGAGATCGAGATTGCAAGACTCGACGCGAAGCTGTCGGCGCAGAATGTAAACAGCGAGATTGCAAAGCTCAATGCGGGCGGCTTCTGTGAAGACGACGAGACGCTGCGCGTGCTGGCAAGCGCGTATCAGATTGCAGCGCTTACCGAGGGTGCGTATGACCCGACGGTGTATCCCTTGATGCAGCTCTGGGGCTTTGGAACAGATCATGCACAGGTGCCGCAGCAGGCGGCAATCGAGACGGCGCTGGAGGCGGTCGGCTATGAAAAGCTCCCGGTGGTGAAGGCGCCCTACCAGCTGCCCGAGGGTATGGCGATTGATCTCGGCGGCATCGGAAAGGGCTTTGCGGCCGAAACGCTGCGAAAGTGCTTACACGAGCAGGGCATCCAATCGGCGGTTTTGTCGCTCGGCGGCAACGTGACGCTGCTTGGAAGCAAGCCGGACGGTGCGGACTGGACCGTAGGGCTGCAGGACCCGCAGACGGACGGCTGCTTCGGCTATGTCAGCGCGTCGGACGTCAGCGTTGTAACATCGGGCGGCTATCAGCGGTATTTTGAGGAAAACGGCAAACGCTACTGGCACATTTTGGATGCAAGAACCGGCATGCCCGCCGATACGGGAATTCGTTCCGTAACGGTTGTGAGCGCAGACGATACGCTTGCCGACGGGCTCTCCACGGCGCTTTTCGTGATGGGGCTCGACCGCGCGGCGCAGTTCTGGCGCGAAAGCCGCGATTTTGAGGCGGTATTCCTGCTGGACTCTGGCGAGATTTATGTGACGCAGGGGTTGGAGGACAGCTTCCGCTCCGAGCGGAGCTTCGAGGTGCTTGCGCGATGAAAAACCGGACTTGGGCAATGGTATTTGTATCTGCGATTGCAGCGCTGCTGCTTGTGTGGAAGCTTCTTCCGGCGGGCAGCGGGCAGACAGCCGGTGTGTATCAGGACGGCAGGCTGATCCGGACGATTTATTTGCCGCATGCGGGGCAGACCGAGACCTTTGAGGTTCCGGGACCGGCAGGCGGCAACACGATCGAGGTTTCCGCCGAGGGCGTAAGGGTAAGCGCTGCGGGCTGTCCGGATGGGATCTGTGTGGCGCACGGGCTTTTGAAGGCGGGCGGAGGACCGATTATCTGCCTGCCGAACCGGCTGGTGATTGCGTTTACAGACGATACGCGCGCAGACGGCGCGGATGTGGTTGCCGGCGGGAGGAGCTGAGAGATGAAAAAGCTGCAAAAGCTTACGCTCGCGGCGCTTCTGACTGCCGCGGGACTGGTGGTCTTCGTGATTGAAGCGCAGCTGCCGCCCCTGACCGCAATCCCCGGCATCAAGCCTGGCTTAAGCAATGTATTTACGATGCTGACGCTTTTCTGGGTCGGACCCGGCTGGGCGCTCGGGACGATGTTTGTCCGGGTGAGCCTCGGGAGTTTGCTCACCGGTCAGACAATGGCATTTTTCTACAGCTTATCCGGCGGCTTTGCGGCATTCCTCGTCATGTGGGCGCTTCGCAAGCCGCTTGGAGAACAGAAGCTCTGGGTGCTCAGTGCGTTCGGCGCGATGGGGCACAATCTGGGGCAGATGGCGGCGGCGGTCTTCATCAGCCGCACAAGCGCAATTTTGTATTATCTTCCGGTCCTGCTGGTTTCCGGCATTGTGACCGGGATTTTTACCGGTCTGTGCGCGCAGCTCGTATCAAAACGCGCGCGGCAGGCAGGTCTTTTCAGCAAGTAACAGCTTGTTCCAAAATGAGCATTTGAGGGAGGAATTTGATTGAAGCGGTACTTACATGGAATCCATGTAGCGGGGCATAAGTCGACGGCACAGATGAGCGCGGTCAAGCTGCCGCTGCCGGATTCGGTGGTCATTCCGATGGCTATGCATATCGGCGCGCCGGCAAAACCGGTGGTCAAGGTCGGAGACTATGTCAAGACCGGTCAGCTGATCGGCGAACCGGGCGGCTTTGTCTCCGCACCGATCTACGCAAGCGTCTCCGGCACCGTGAAGAAAATCGGCGAAATGCTGGGCTCGAACGGACGGATGATGCAGACAGTTGAAATTGAGTCCGACGGACTCGACGCCCGCTGGGAGGGCATTGCACCTCCGAAGCTTGAGACCATGCAGGATTTCCTGGACGCCGTGCGCGCCAGCGGCCTGGTTGGCTTGGGCGGCGCGGGCTTCCCGACGGTCGTCAAGCTGACGGTCAAGAATCTCGACCAGATCAAATGCGTGATCATCAACGGCGCCGAGTGCGAGCCGTACATCACCTCCGATACGCGCGCGATGATCGACTACTCGTTCGACGTGATTGCGGGCTGCCGGCTGCTGCAGAAGTTTTTGAAGGTGCCGCGCATCGTCTTCGGCATCGAGGACAACAAGCCGGAGTGCATTGCGCGCTATAGAGAGCTTGTGAAAAACGAGCAGAACATGGAAGTCATGCCGCTCAAGGCGATGTACCCGCAGGGCGGCGAGAAGGTTCTGATTTACCACGTGACGGGCGAGAAGGTCCCCGAAGGAAAGCTTCCGCTGGACGTCGGCGCGGTGGTTCTTAACTGTACGACGATTTCGTCCATCGCAAGATACTGCAGAACCGGTCTGCCGCTCGTCAAAAAGTGCGTGACGGTCGACGGTTCGGCAGTCAAGAATCCTATGAACGTGCTCGTGCCGATCGGCATGCGGATGAAGGACGTGTTCGAGGCGACCGGCGGCTTTAAGGAAGAGCCGAAGATGGTGCTTTACGGCGGACCCATGATGGGCATTGCGGTGCCGGATCTGGAGCAGCCGATTCTCAAAAACACCAACGCGATTCTCGCTTTCGGAGAAGCCGAGGCGACCCCGCCCGAGCCCACTGCCTGCATCAAGTGCGGCAAGTGCATCGCGCACTGTCCGCTGAGCCTGATGCCATGCGAGATGGAGACGGCTTATAAGAAGGGCAACATTGAGCGTCTGATGCACCTGAAGGTCAACCTCTGCATGGAGTGCGGCTGCTGCTCGTTCATCTGCCCGGCGCACCGACCGCTGGTCCAGACCAACAAGCTGGCAAAGGCGCAGGTTATGGCTTATAAGAATGCGCTCAAGGCAAAGGCGGAAGCCGAAAAGCAGAAGGAGGCGGCAAAATGAGTCAGATTGTTGCGGCTTCGCCGCATGTAACAACGAAAAATTCTACTGCGGTGATTATGCGCGATGTGCTGATTGCGCTGTGTCCTGCGCTGATCGCGGGCTGCGTCGTCTTTGGGCTGCGCGCGCTGCTGGTAGTTGCGGTCACAACGGCGGCTTGTATCTTCTTCGAGTGGGGCTATGAAAAGCTCTGCGGCAAGCCCAGCACCATCTGTGATCTTTCCGCAGCAGTCACCGGCGTGCTGCTGGCGATGAACCTGCCGGTATCGATTCCTCTGTGGCAGGCGGTCTTCGGCGCACTGGTTGCGATGGTCGCGGTCAAGGGTCTGTTCGGCGGCATCGGCAAAAACTTCGCCAACCCCGCCATCACGGCGCGTATCGTCATGTTCCTCGCGTTCTCGAAGAGCATGACCGCGTGGGTCTTCCCGGACGCCGTGTCGAGCGCGACGCCGCTTGCCATGATGGCAAACGGGGAATCGGTCGATTATCTGACGCTTCTGCTCGGCAACCATGGCGGCTGTCTGGGCGAGACGAGCGCGCTGGCGCTTCTCATTGGCTTTGCCTATCTTCTCATCCGCGGCGTGATTTCCTGGCATACCCCGGTGTGCTTCGTCGGCACTGTGTTTGTCATGAGCCTGATTCTCGGGCAGGACGCCGTGGGTCAGATTCTCTCGGGCGGCTTGATGCTGGGCGCAATCTTCATGGCAACGGATTACTCCACGACACCGTCCACCGACTGGGGCAGAGTTCTCTTCGGCATCGGCGCGGGCTTACTCACGGTGCTCATCCGCTTTTACGGCGCATACGCCGAGGGTGTTTCGTTCGCCATCCTCTTCATGAACATCCTCACGCCTTATCTGTCCCGTTGGACGGAGACGAAACCGTTTGGAGGTGTAGCGGCATGAGTGAAAAACAGGGTATCATCAAAGCGGTTGTCGTACTGGTTGTGATCTGCTTCGTAATCTCCGGCGCGCTCGCCGTTGTCAATTCGTTCACGGCGCCCGTGTCCAAGGCAAACGCCGAGGCAAGAGAAACTGCCGCGCGGCAGGAGCTGATTCCCGAGGCAGGCGACTTTGAACAGGTCACGGAGGGACTTCCAGAAAACGTGCTGAGCGCCTATGTCGGCAAAGCGTCCGACGGCAGCGTCGCGGGCTACGTCATCACAGCCTCCGGCAAGGGCTTCGGCGGCACGATTCAGGTCATGGTTGCCATTTCCCCGGAGGGGACGATTCTGCGCTGCAAGACACTCGATGTCTCCAGCGAAACCAAGACGCTCGGCGGTCAGACGGCAAACGAGAGCTACTACGGTCAGTATGAAGGACAGGACAGCACCCTTTCCGGCGTGAACGCCATCTCCGGTGCAACCATTACATCGACGGCTTATGAGAGCTGCGTCAAAGCGGCGTTTGAAGCCTATGAAACATGTAAGGAGGCAGCAAAATGACGAAGCTTCAAAATCTTCTCAAGGGCCTCATCAAGGAAAACCCGGTTCTGGTTCTGGTGCTCGGCACCTGCCCGACGCTGGCAATTTCCACATCCGTCACGGCGGCGTTCGGCATGGGCATTGCGGCGACGGTGGTTCTGATTCTTTCCAACATGGCAATTTCCGCGCTGCGGAAAGTCATTCCGGACACGGTCCGCATTCCGTGCTACATCACGGTCATCGCCGGCGTCGTGACCATCGTTGAGCTGGTCATGGAGGCATATACCTATGAGCTGTATCAGTCTCTGGGTGTGTATCTGGCGCTGATCGTCGTCAACTGCATCATCCTCGGCAGAGCCGAAATGTACGCCAACAAGCACGGTGTGGTTGATTCCGCGATCGACGGTCTCGGCATGGGTCTCGGCTTTACGCTGGCGCTGTGCGCGATGGCGACCATCCGCGAAATTCTCGGCGCCGGCACCTTCTGCGGTATGCCCATTCCCTGGTTTCACGACAACCCCATCGGCATTCTTACCATGGCGCCCGGCGGCTTCTTCGTGTTCGGCTGCATGATCGCGCTGGTCAACAAGATCACCCACGGCAAGGCAATTACCAAGAAGGAATTCGGCTGTGCGGCATGCCCGGGCTGCGGCAAGGCAGGCTCCTGCAGCGGGAAGGAGGCAAGCGCTGAATGAAAACGGTACTTTTTGTGATTCTGACGGCGGCGATTACCAACAACTACGTGCTCGTCAAGTTCCTCGGCATTTGCCCGTTCCTCGGCGTCTCCAAGAAGCTCGATCAGGCGACCGGCATGTCCATTGCCGTTATCTTCGTCGAGGTTCTGGCAACGGCGGTCACGTGGCCGATCTACCATCTGCTGCTGGCAGGCAAGGTCGACTTCACCTATATGGAGACGGTGGTCTTCATTCTGGTCATCGCGGCGCTTGTGCAGTTGGTGGAAATTGTCCTCAAGCGCTACATTCCTTCGCTTCACAAGGCGCTCGGCGTGTATCTGCCGCTGATTACAACGAACTGCGGCGTGCTGGGCGTGACGATGAACAACATCTCGGACGGTCTGAATTACGTTGACTCGCTGCTGACGGCGCTGGGCTGCGGTCTCGGCTTCTTCCTGGCAATGGTCATTTTCTCCGGCGTGCGTTCGCGCGTGGAGGATGCGGAGCCGCCCAAGAGCTTCGAGGGTCTGCCCATTACGCTGGTTTCGGCTTCGATCGTCTCGCTGTCGTTCTTCGGCTTCTCGGGCGTTCTGGACCGGCTGTTCGGCGGTTAAGGAGGGATATGCGATGAGTGAGATTCTGATTCCCGTTCTGGCTGTTACGATGATCGGCTTGATCTGCGGCGTGGGTCTGGCGGTTGCCTCCCACGTGATGGCGGTCAAGGAAGACGAGCGCTTCCCGGCAATTCGCGAGTGCCTGCCCGGTGCAAACTGCGGCGCGTGCGGCTTTACCGGCTGCGACGGCTATGCGAAGGCGCTGCTAACCCCCGGCACGAAGACCAATCTCTGTGTCCCCGGCGGCGCGGAGGCGGCGAGAAAGCTCGCGGCGGTCCTCGGTGTGGAAGCAGAAGCGGTGGAAGCGAAGACCGCGCTTGTCCGCTGCTGCGGCGACTGCGACCATACCTCCCCCAAGGAAGACTACCGCGGCATCGCCTCGTGTCAGGCGGCAAAGCTGTTCTTCGGCGGCAGCGGCACGTGCACCTATGGCTGCATGGGTCTGGGCGACTGCATGAGAGTCTGTCCGCACGGCGCAATTTCCCTGGTCAAGGGGATTGCCTCGGTGGATGCCTCCATCTGCGTCGGCTGCGGCGTCTGCGCAAAGACCTGCCCGCAGCAGGTGATTGCCATCGTTCCGAGCCGCGCGAAGACGGCGGTTCTCTGCTCGAACCACGACAAGGGCGCTGTGACGCGTAAGGCTTGCAGCGCGGGCTGTATCGGCTGCATGAAGTGCGTGAAGACGTGCGAGCATGACGCGGTGCATGTCGACGGCAACCTCGCTTCGGTTGACTATGACAAGTGCATCGGCTGCGGCGCCTGCGCGCAGGCGTGTCCGACGGGCGCGCTCCACGAGCTGGTCGCGGCTGCAGCTGCAAAAGCATGTTAATTCCCCCCACCTGATTGTTTTGCAACGGGATACAAAGAACAGCCACGGCAGTGTAAGCTGCCGTGGCTGTTCGCGAATTTGCGGAATTTGGGGCGCAATTCGTTGCAATTCCCGCGAAACTGGCGTATGATAGAAAAAACGAACGGAAAGGGTTGGGCGCGATGAAACGGACCGACGAACAATTACAGGAGCTTTTGCTGCGGGAGCTGTCCGGAGCCGGGAAGCTCCGGCGCAAGCAGCTCATTGAAGCCGGGATTGCCGCGCTCGGCATGGAAGCCGGGAGCAATGCGGATCTGACGCCCGGGGCGCCACTGACGATGATGAAAAGCCGGCTCGGCATGGTGCTGACCGGGCTGATTCACGCCGGGTCCATCCGCGAAGACGAGGCAGGCTTTCTGCATCTGGAACGCGCGCAGGATATCGAGTTTGCCCCTGCGGCAATCCGCGCATTTATCACCCGGACAATCGGGGAGCGGCGGGTAATTGGCAAGCAGGAGCTCTACCGGCTGGCAGAGCAGCATTTCGGCACCGACAAAACCCCCGGCAGGCAGGACGACAACGCCCTGCGAAGCGTCATGGGCCGGTGCCTGGTCGAGATGGAAAAGGAGCGCGGCGTCGTGCGGACCTCGCGCGGCTACCGGCTGGGAACGCCGGGGGACTATCCGGCAACGGAGCTTGGCGGCTGGCTCAGGCAGGCGGCGGAGGGCGGCGATGTCAAGCGCTGCTTTCTCGAGGCGGTTCACACCAAAGGCGGCGAGTGGTTTGAGAGCTACTGCGTGCGTCTGCTGCGGGAATATTATCTCTCCGAGGGCAAAACGGTCGACGAGGGCTTTGTCACCGGCGGCTCCGACGACGGCGGCATCGACGGCATGATTCACACGACAGACGACCTCGGCTATCGCGAGACGATTCTCATGCAGATGAAAAACCGCCATGCGGTTATGACGGCAAAGGATGTGCGCGAATTCTACGGCGCGGTGTGCGCGGAAAACGGCTCGCGCGGCATTTTCATCACGCTCTCCAGCTTTCACCCCGAGGCGCAGAAACTGCTCGACAAGGTCGACAATCTCACGGGAGTGAACGGAGACAAGCTTTTTGAAATCGCGAAGCGCTGCAGGCTGGGGCTGGTGGAAAAAGACGGACGGCTCTGCATCGACGAGGAGCTGCTTCTGAACACATAAGGAGAAGACAATGACAGCAGAACAGATGTGGCATGCGTATTGTGAAAGCAGCGGTGTGTCGGAACAGACGCCTTATAGCGCATGGGCGTTTTGCGGTGGCGGCGCGGTCGGCGACGAGCTTGCGCAGTTGGTGCTTGCCGGAACAAAAACGGCGACGGCAAGCGCACTGCTTGCGTTTGAACTGGAGAAAGAGCCGCTGCCGAAGGTCGGAGAATACAGTGTGATTCTGCTCGATAGCGGCGAAGCGGCGGGCGTGATCTGTGACACAAAGGTGACGCTTGTACCCTTTGACGAGGTTTCGGGCGAGCATGCCTACAGGGAGGGCGAGGGCGACCGGTCGCTGGCGTATTGGAAGAAGGTTCACCGCGAAGCGTTTACGCCCGATTTTGAGGCAGCCGGGAAGCCCTTCGACGAGCACGGGCTGTGCGTCCTGGAGGAATTTGCGCTGCTTTATCCGGCAATAGTAAAATAAAAAGGGAAGGCGATAAGCCTTCCCTTTCTGTGTGTTAAAACCTCGTAGAGTTTCGCCATCCGCAGATGGCGAAATATAATGGAAATTCATGTTATCCGGCGGCTTCGCCGACCGGACAGGACATCCATTAGCGGTTTTACCGCTTACGGATGTCGCGTACCCCTTGCGGGTAAACATACCTGTCACCTCGCAAGTGTAAGTTTTTTGTGTGGAGCGCAAAAAACTTGCGCGCAGTCGAGGTGCAGCTTCTTAATCAAAAAAGCGTCAGCTTTTTTGATTACCGTGTCAGGAAGAACATCAGGGCGAACAGGATCGTGATGACCCAGGTGCCTGCGTTGACTTCCTTGATCTTGCCGGTGAAGATCTTGATGAAGACGTAGGAGATGAGACCGAATGCGATGCCGTAGGAGATGTTGTAGGTCAGCGGCATGAACGCAACGGTCATAAAGCCGGGAACGGCAGCTGCGGGGTCGTCCCAGTCGATCGAGCGGACGTTCGACATCATCAGAACGCCGACGTAAATAAGCGCTGCGGCGCAGGCGTAGGTCGGAATGAGCTGCGCGACAGGTGCGAGGAACATCGCGATGAAGAACAGCGCGGCGGTTGCCATCGAGGCAAGACCCGTACGACCGCCCTCAGCTACACCGGCGGAGGATTCGACGAACGTGGTGACGGTGGACGTGCCGCAGACAGCGCCGCAGCAGGTGGCAACGGCGTCGGCAAGCATTGCCTTGTCCATGTTGGGGACGTTGCCGTCTTCGGTGAGCATGTTGCCCGCGGCGCAGGCGCCGTAGAGCGTGCCCAGGGTGTCGAACATGTCGACCATGCAGAAGGCGAGCATCGTGGTCAGGAACATGACGATGAAGTTGCTCATGCCGTGTTCTGCAATGTATGCGGAGAAATCAAAGCCCTCGGTGAAGACCTTGCCGAATGCCTGCGCGCCGAACTCCTTGAACGCGCCGAAGAAATCGGAGGTCAGGTTGGGAGCCACAGCGGTGTTGTAGAAATCGGGAACGGTGATCAGACCGATCGCGTAGTACGCAACCGCGCCGCCGAGCATGCCCCACAGGACCGCGCCCTTGACCTTCTTCTTGGACATGGCGCCGATGGCAAAGACGGCAATGATCGTCAGCAGCATCGGGAAGATGGTTGCCCAGGTTGCCGAGCCGGAGAAAACGTTGAAGGAGGAGAGGTTGACAAGCGTTGCGCCGTCGTCCACGACGATGCCGGCGTTCTGCAGACCGATGAACGCGATGAAAAGACCGATACCGGCGGAGATTGCCGTCTTGACGGCTGCCGGAATGGCGTCAAAAATCATCTTGCGAAGACCCGTGACGGTCAGCAGGACGAACACGATGCCGTCGACGAGGACGAGCACCAGACCGTTCGCATAGCTCAGACCGAAGGTGAAGCAGACGGTGTAGACAAAAAATGCGTTCAGACCCATGCCGGATGCCTGCGCCAGCGGCAGGTTTGCCAGCAGACCGATCAGAACGGTGCCGATGACGGCGGAAATGGCGGTTGCGATGTAGATGGCGCCGTAGCTCACGGTGCCGAGGCTTGCGAACATGCCGGCGTTGACCATCAGAATGTACGCCATTGCCATGAAGGTGGTCACACCTGCCATGATTTCGGTGCGCACGGTCGAGCCGTGTTCCCTCACTTTGAAGTAGTTGCTCATGGGGAAAAATCCTTCCTTTCTTTCACGCGGCAGGGACCCCGTGTCCCCGCCAGTTCTGCCCTTATTATAGGAAAGAAGGCGGCAAAAGGCAAGGCGGGGGAGTAGGACGAAATCCACAAAAAACTAACAGACTTTTTTGCTACCTGACGATTTTTTGATATTTGTTCGGCATTGCGGACAGCTGTCCGAAAACAGCAAAAATCAGACAAATTTTGTACGCCGGACGCGAACTGTCGTGTTCGCCATGGCGGAAAGCAATTGACTTTCCGCTTTCCGGCAGATATAATAATCAAGTGAGACAAAATTAAGTGCGAGGAGAGATACGCATGACATATCCGATGACCATCGCGGGCATCAAACGCGAGCTGCCGCTTTGCAAGGTGGCTGACGATTTCTACATCGGCGCATTTATCATGTTCGGCGACGCGGAGATTACCGTTGCCTGCGCCAAAGAGCTGCTGGCGCGCGCGCCGAAGGAGTACGACTACCTGCTCACGGCAGAGGCAAAGAGCATTCCGCTGATTCACGAGATGGCGCGTCAGTCCGGCGCAAGCGAATATTTTGTCGCGCGCAAGGGCATGAAGGTCTATCTGACCGACCCCATCCATGTGCAGGTACGCTCGATTACGACGCAGCACGATCAGGACCTGTATCTGTCTGGCGAAGAAGCAGCGAAGATGAAGGGTAAGAAAATCCTCATCGTTGACGACGTGATTTCCACCGGCGAGAGCCTGCACGCGTTGGAAGAGCTGGTGCATCAGGCAGGCGGCGAGGTCGCAGGTCGGATGGCGGTGCTTGCCGAGGGCGACGCACAGAAGCGCGAGGATATTGTCTACCTCGAAAAGCTGCCGGTTTTCAACGCAGACGGCACGGTCAAGGAATAATCGCATACATATATAAAGACTGCCATGCAAGCCATGGCAGTCTTTTTTTCTTGCCTTTTCCGGGAATTTCTGGTATGATACTGTAAATATCATTTACGGGAGGGCGTTTCCATGACGCTGGGACAGAAGCTTCGACAGACCCGGCTTTCCAAGGGACTCAGCCAGAGTCAGGTAGCGGGCGGCTGTGTGACGAGAAACATGCTCTCGCAGATTGAAAACGATCAGGCGTCGCCGTCGATGCGCACGCTGGAGCATCTGGCGCGGGCGCTGGATGTGAGCGTGGGATGGCTGCTGTCAGACGAGCAGACGGATGCGGCGCTGGAAAAAATGCGCCGGGCGCGCACGCTGTTCCGGGAAGAAGATTATGCCGGATGCCTGGCACTTTTTGCGCAGGATGCGCCGTCCGGCGATGAGATGCTGCTGCTCTGCTCGCAGGCAGCGGGGATGCTGGCGGCGCAGCGACTGGCGGCGGAGAATTTTTCCGGTGCAAAGGAGCTGGCGCAGCAGGCGCTCGACTGGAATCGGAGGAGTCTGTATGCAAGCGCGCAGGTGCAGGTGCAGGCACTCGATGTGCTGGCGCGCTGTGCGATTCAGGAAAAGCAGGCGGACGAGGCGGTAGAGCGTTACCGGACGTTTTATCTGGAACGACAGAGCGCGGTGCGGTATCATTTTACGATGGCGCGGTTTCATCTGCAGCAGGAGCATATTCAGGCGGCAGAGCGCGAGATATGGTCGATTGTGGAGCTGCCGGACGCGCAGCGTGCAGAATATCTGATTCTGCGCGGCAAAATCGCGGCTAGGCGTGAGCAGTATGAAAATGCAGCGCTGTATTTCCATCAGGCGCAGGAGCTGCCGCTCGGAAGAATGCTGGAGCGCGAGCTTTATGAAGGTCTGGAAGTCTGCTGCCGGGAGCTGGGAGACTACCAGCAGGCGTATCTGTATGCCTCGAAGCAGCTGGCAATGCAAAAAGAGACGGGGAAGGAGACGCGTACATGAAAAAACGGGCAATGACACTGGGACTGGCGCTTTTCTGCGCATTTTTGCTCTGTGGCTGCCAAAGAACCACGCCGGCAGCACCTGCGCAGGAGGCGGCACCCGAGCCGGAGGCGGCGGAAGAAACGGTTTTGCTGCTGGAAGAACCTGTGCCTGTGGAGCCCGAGCCGGAACCAGAACCAGAGCCATTTGCGGCAGGGGAGGAACTCCTCCTTTTCGGAACCCGGATGCCGACGCTGACGGACGGGGAAGCGCTCTATGTGAAGGCGGAGGATTTTGCCGCCTGCGCGCAGCTTTCCTGCGTCGTGACGGAAGACGGCGTGAGACTCCGATGGGGCGGACGCGAGGAACTGTTCCCCATTTCGCGCCGCGATCAGCTGCAGCCGGGCGATGCCTTTTTGCAGGACGGCGCAGCGTATGTCGAGGCTTGCCTTGCGGCAGAACGCTTCGGCTTCGTGTCCGGCGAAGCGGAGGACGGGACGACATATTTTGCAAAACAGCTGACGCTGGACACGCCTGCGGAAAACGTCAACGTACCGGTTCTGATGTATCACGCGGTGAGCGACGATCTGTGGGGCTACTGGGATCTGTTTGTCAGCCCCGAGACGATGGAGCAGGAGCTTTTGTATCTGCAGGAAAACGGCTATGAGACGATCTGGTTTGAGGATCTGTCTCATGTGGAGGATTTCGAGAAGCCCGTGATTCTGACATTTGACGACGGGTATGACGATAATTATACCGAGCTTTTCCCGCTGCTGCAGAAATACAACGCCAAGGCGACGATTTTTGTCATTCCCAAGGCAATCGGCACGCCGCACAAAATGACAGCGGAGCAGGTGCAGGAGCTGTCGCGCTCGGGGCTGGTGTCGATTCAGAGCCATACCTATTCCCACGGAAACCTGAGCACGATGGACGAGCAGACGCTGATTTTTGAGATGGAGCAGAGCCAGAACTATCTCGCTGCCCTTACCGGGCAGGTGCCCTACGCGGTTTGCTACCCAGAGGGGACGAGGAGCGAGCTGTCCATCGAGGTTGCCAGGCGGTATTATGCCTATGGGCTTCTGATGAACGGGCAGCTCTATAACACGTCGGACGATCCCATGCGCGTCAAGCGCTTCTACGTGCCGCGCGGCTATGATCTGGGAAGCTTCCGCTGGAGCGTGCAGGACGCAGGCACAAGCCGAAACTGGTAAAACAAAACAGATGCGCACTCCTGGCAGGGAACGTGTGAAAGGGGCGGTCTTGGAGCCCCTTTCGCGTCCAATCAAACAAAATTTTGCAAGCCGAAATCTTCGGCTTGCAAAATTTTTGGGCTGCAATGACGCACGCAGTGTGTCATTGCAGATTGAGTTTTTTGCGCAGCATGAACCAGGTCAGGACATACAAAATGGCGCCGATGACGAGCTCGTAGACAAAGAGGCTGGTAAAGAGCAGATGCGCCGTCTTGATGGTGCTGTCCAGAATCGCGGGGGTGAGCAGCGGCGTGACAAGCTCCACGGAAGCCGAAAAGCCGAAGAGCGTGACGATCTGCAGAACGGTCTGGATGACGAAGTAGAACACGACGGACAGCAGCGTCTTGTGCGTTGCAAAGCTGTTGCCGATGGCAATGGGCGCGTAGAACATCAGGCAGGCGGTCACCATCGAGACCAGCAGCACGCCGAGCAGCTCAAGCATGTAGAGCGCGCCGTTGACCATATACTCCCGGTTCACGGAATCGAAGAGCGTGCGGACAAATTCCGGAAGACCCGCAAACATGCCGTCTTCATAGACGGTAAGGACAAGCGCCAGCGCATCCACACAGAACACGGCGATGAACCAGAGCATGGACACCAGAAGCTTCGACCACAGAAGCTGGTGGACGCTCACGGGAAGGGTAAACATCAGGTAGCCCTCGTCGGTCATGAGATTGTTGCGGAAGCGCACGACCATGAGAACGACGCTGAACACTGCCGTGCCGATCAGCGCAAGAAAGAAGGCGAGAATCAGAAGCGTGTTGATGACTGTTATGAATTTCGAGTGTCCGCTCTGGACAACGGCGCTTGTCATGCGCGTAAAGACGCTCAAAAGAAGCGTTAACAAGAGCAGCGGCAGCATCGTGCGGCTTGTGGCGCGCAGCTCGTATTTCATCAGTTTTCCCAGCATTTGAATACCTCCCGGAAAAGCCCGTCAATGGATTTGCCCTGCTGCTCGCGGATGTTTTCGCACGAATCGTGCAGAGCGATCTGCCCGCGGTTCAAAAAGACGACCTCGTCAAGCACCTGCTCGACATCGCCGATGAGGTGCGTGCTGATCACGACGGCAGCGTCGGGGTTATAATTGGTTAAAATGGTATGCAGAATGTAGTCGCGCGTGGCAGGGTCCACGCCGCCGATCGGCTCGTCGAGCAGATAAAGCTTCGCTTTGCGGCTCATGGCAAGAATCAGCTGGACCTTTTCCTTCGTGCCCTTGGACATCTGTTTTAAGACCTGATTGGGCGCGATATGAAGCTGGGCGAGCATCTGCTCGGCTGCTTGGCGGTCGAAGTCTTTGTAGAAATCGCAGAAGAAGTCCAGCACCTGCGTGACCTTCATCCACTGGCTCAGCGCGATGCGCTCGGGAAGATAGGAAAGGACCGCGTTGGTCTGGGGAGACGGCGCTTTGCCGTCAATCAGAATCTGACCCTCCGTGGGCTGCAGCAGCCCGGCGGCGAGCTTGATGAGCGTTGTTTTGCCGCTGCCGTTGGGACCGAGCAGTCCCACAATCCTGCCGGGGTCGATGGCAAGATCGATATGGTCGAGCGCCGTGACGCCGCCATAGGTTTTGGTCAGCTTGTTACATTCCAGAATCGGCATGAGATGATTCCTCCTCACTTTCATTGAACGATTGCAGCAGGACGATCACGTCGCCCACACTGTAGCCGAGAGACTGCATGTTCGACAGAAACTCGGCGACCTGCGTCTTTGCCAGCGCCTGCCGCGCGGATTTGATCTCGTCGGCGTTTTCGGTGACGTATTTTCCGGTTGCGCGCTGGGTATAAATCAGTCCCTCGCGCTCAAGCTCAGAAAACGCGCGCTGGACGGTGTTGGGATTGATGCCCGCCTCGGCGGCAAGCTCGCGCACCGAGGGGAGCTTTTCGCCGGGCAGATAGCGCCCGGTGATGATGCGCCGCTTGAGCGTATCCATGAGCTGGGCGTAGATGGGCAGATGGTCTTGAAATTCCCAGGACATATCGCACCTCCTGTGTTACTGTATTACGTTGATAATACAGTAACACAGCGACACAGTTTTGTCAAGCGCTTTTTCGGCGATGAAAAAATTATTTTTGAAGCTGCACGGTGGCGAAGCGGCGATGAATATGGTATACTGATAAAAAGGAAGTGTCCGGCTTTGACGCATAGAAGGAGAAAACGCGATGAGAAAACGACTTGCGCTGATTGCGCTTTCGCTGCTGGCGGTGCTGCTGGCCGCGTACCTGATCGTGCTGAACTGGATTTGGGCGAAGCCGCGCGAGGCTTTGATCGAAGCTGTCCGGCAGGAGCTGGCGGCGGATTGGCAGAGCGAAACAGTCGCTTTTGCCGGAGCGGGCATAAGAAACGGCGAGACGGTTTTGTGGTTCACGATCGAAACGCCGGAGAAAACGCAGTACGAGGCTGCCGTTTGCCGTGTGCTGGCCAATGGGCGATACCGGCTGAGGGAGATCAAAACACCGAGCGTTTATTGCGCGGATATCGTGTATTTCATGGGCGTATACCTGATCAACAATCCGGATTGCCGCGTAATCATCGAAAAGGACAATGCTTCCGGTTGGGAGATCAGAACCGAGCTTTCGCCGGAGGAAGTGCCGTATGTCTATATCATCCCGCCGGTTTCATCGAGCACCGTCGGTTTTTACGATGCGGCGGGAGAGGAAATGCAGTTCCGATAAGGAAGGACAGAACGAAAAAGTGCCGGGAGGTGGGCGTATGTACCCGAAACGAAAAGCAAAAAGCGACCGCGAGCGGTTTTTAGAGAGCTTTAAAAAGAAGGTCGGCTGCGCGCCGGAGGTCTATGTGCGGCGCAAGCTGGCAGCAGGGATGCAGGAAGAGGAGCTGGCGAAGCGCTATGACATGCTTGCCATCGAGATTGCACGCAGAGCTTCCTGCACGGCGATTCGCTATGCGGATGTCTTAAAAACGCCGGAGCCGAAGGAAGTACACCGGCAGAAGGCGGCGAGCTTCCGGGTGCCGGTGTGCGAAAAATGTGGGGCAAATATGGTCCTTCGCACCGGGCAGTCCGGCGCGCGCAAGGGAAAGAAGTTCTGGGGCTGCTCCAATTATCCGGCTTGCCGGTATACAAAAAATATTGAAGAGAAGAAGATATGAAAAATTTCAAACTGACCATATCCTACGACGGCTCGCGCTACTCCGGCTGGGAGCGCCAGCCGGGACGAGACACCATTCAGGGCAAGTTAGAGACTGTCCTCAGCCGGATGGTAAACGCAGAGGTCAATGTCATCGGCGCAGGCAGAACCGACGCGGGCGTGCATGCCCGGGCGATGGTTGCAAACTGTTATCTGGAAACCGAACTGCAGCCGGACGAAATCCGCGACTATATGAACCGGTATCTGCCGGACGATATCTGCGTGGATGAGGTGAAGCTTGCCGCCGACCGGTTCCATGCCCGATACCGCGCGGTGGGAAAGCTCTATACCTACACCTGCTACGTGGGCGTGACGAAGCCGGTTTTCAACCGCAAATACGTCACGACGCTCGATTACGTGCCGGATGTGGCGGCGATGCAGCGAGCGGCGGTAATACTGACAGGCGAACATGATTTTAAAAGCTTCTGCTCAAACCCGCAGATGAAAAAATCGACGGTGCGCACCGTCGACTCCATTGAAATCGTGCGCAAAAAGGACTACATCTACTTCAATTTCCACGGCACCGGTTTTTTGCAGAACATGGTGCGCATTCTGGTTGGAACACTGTTAGAAGTCGGACAGGGAAAGCGGACAATAGAAAGCGTGCAGGATACACTCGACGCGCGCGACCGGACGACCGCAGGTTACACCGCGCCGCCGCAGGGCTTGAGCCTGATGCGTGTAGATTATTGAGTTGGGGGCGTATTCTTTTGTTGGAAGAATACGCCCTGAGCGCTTGACGGGAAGGAAGGCTCCGGCATGGAAATGGATTTTGTCACGCTGACGCAGGAAAACCTGGACAGCGAGCAGCTTTGCTGCATCGTGCGTACAAAAAAGCCGCACCCCGGCGTGGAGCGCAAGCGCGCGTGGCTGCGAGAGAGAATCCGCGAAGGACATGTGTTTCGCAAGCTCGCGGGAAACGACTGCGCGTTTATCGAGTATGCACCCATCGAGACGGCGTGGGCGCCGGTCGAGGGAGCGGACTATCTCTATCTCTACTGCCTGTGGGTGCAGGGCGCGCCCAGGGGGCAGGGCGTCGGGAAGGCGCTGATGGAATCATGTCTGCAGGACGCGCGGGCGAAGGGAAAAGCGGGCGTGTGCATGCTGGGCGCGGAAAAGCAGAAGGCGTGGCTGTCCGATCAGCGCTTTGCCGAAAAATTCGGCTTTCAGACGGTCGATACGGCAGGAGAATACCGCCTGCTTGCCGTCCGCTTCGACGAGCGTCCGGCGCCGTACTTTGCGCCGAATGCCAAACGGGGGACCATCGAAGAAAAAGACCTCACAATCTATTACACCGACCAGTGCCCGTTCATTGCCCAGAGAATCGAAAAGCTGCGCGCGTATTGCGCGACGCACGAAATTCCGGCGGCTTTTTTGCATGTCGAAACGACGGAGCAGGCGAAAATGCTGCCGTGCCCGTTCAACAACTGGGCGGTGTTTTATGGCGGCAGGTTCGCTACCGTCAACCAGCTCGACGGCGCGGGCGTGCAGAAGCTGTTGGCACGCAGCTGAAAAATGCAGTATTTATGGTTTTTTACGAGAAAAAGGGTTGACGCAATGCCTTTTGAATGGTAAAACATTGGGGCATGTGACAAAAAAGAGCAAAGAGGAGATCAACCATGAATCGGGATCTGACGGTCGGAAAACCGGAGCGGGTGCTGTGGCAATACTGCATGCCGCTGTTCGGAAGTATCATTTTTCAGCAGCTTTACAATCTGGCAGACAGCTTTGTCGCCGGAAAATTCATCGGCGAGGAGGCGCTCGCCGCAGTCGGCAACAGCTATGAGATTACGCTGATCTTCATTGCCTTTGCCTTTGGCTGCAATATTGGCTGCTCGGTCATTGTGGCGCAGCTGTTCGGTGCAAGGGAATACCGCGATATGAAAACGGCGGTGTCGACGACGATGATCTTAAGCGCCGCGACCTGTGCGGTGCTGATGGCAATCGGTCTGGGGCTGTGTACGCCGCTTCTGAATCTCATTCATACGCCGGAAAATATTCTCGAAGATTCGGCGCTGTACCTGAGAATTTACGTGCTGGGGCTGCCGTTCGTGTTCTTTTATAATGTAGCGACGGGTATTTTTTCCGCCCTCGGCGACTCGAAGACGCCGTTCTGGTTTCTGGCGTGTTCGTCGCTGTCCAACATTTTTGTGGACATTCTGTTCGTCACGACGTTTCAGATGGGCGTTGCGGGCGTTGCGTGGGCGACGTTTCTGTGCCAGTGCGTCAGCTGCGTGCTGGCGGTCGCGGTGGTGTTCCGCCGGCTGGCGCAGGTGGAGGGCGCGGAAAAAGCGCCGGTCTTTTCAGGACGGATTCTGCAGCGGATTTTGCGCATTGCCATTCCGAGTGTGCTGCAGCAGAGCTTTATTTCCGTCGGCAATATTATTCTGCAGGGCGTGATCAACACCTTCGGCTCCGGCGTCATCGCGGGCTACTCCGCGGGCGTGAAGCTCAATAACCTCGTCATTACCTCGTTTACCACGCTCGGAAACGGCATTTCCAACTATACCGCGCAGAACATTGGCGCGGGAAAGCTGTCCCGCATCAAAGAGGGCTTTCGTGCGGGGTTGAAGCTCGTCTGGGCGCTGAGTCTTCCAATGGCACTTTTGTATGTGTTCGGCGGCAGAGCGCTCATCCACATATTTATCGACGCGCCGACCGAGACTGCGATGCAGACGGCGGTCTTGTATCTGCGGATTTTGTCGCCGTTTTACTTTGTTGTCTCGGCAAAGCTGGTCGCAGACGGCATTCTGCGCGGTGCGGGCGTGATGGGAAAGTTCATGGTCTCGACGTTTACGGATCTGATTCTGCGCGTGGTGCTGGCGGTGGTGCTGTCGAAAACGGCGCTCGGCTCGGCTGGCATCTGGTGCGCATGGCCCGTCGGCTGGACGGTTGCGACGTTCTTGTCGGTGCTGTTTTATAAACAGGGCTACTGGAACCGCATGCAGGAAACGGTATGAGGGGTTTGACCGGAGGAGGTTTCCATGGATATCTGGCAGGAGCTGTATGAAAAGGCGCGGGCGCAGTACGGACCGCAGGAGGTTTCGCCGTTTGTTTGCGCGCATCATGTGGTCTGCGCGCTGGAAAGCGAAAACGGGGGAGTTTATACGGGCTTCTGCATCGAAAGCTGCTCGGGCGTGATGGACTTGTGCGCCGAGCGCGTCGCTGCGCTCAACATGTATCTGCAGAGCGGGCAGACGGTGGTCAGGCGCCTCATTGCCTTCCGCGACAGACCGCCCTATGGCGGCGGCAGCGGCATGCCCTGCGGTGCGTGCCGGGAATTCTTCCTCCAGCTGTCGGAAAAGAATCGCAACATGGAAATCCTTGTGGATTTTGAGACGCGCGAAACGGTCCGGCTGGAGTCGCTGGTCCCCAACTGGTGGGGCTGGGAGCGCTACGAGCAGGCAAAGAAAGCATAGCATGTACGCAGACGGCGGTCGAAGCTTTGGAAGCGGGCTTCGACCGCCGCTTTTCTGCTTAAAAGCGCAGCTGCCAGATAAAAAAGCGTGAAAAACCGGGGAGAATATGGTATCATAAAAACAGAAATCAGGAAAACGGGAAAGGAGCGGCGGCATGGGCAAACAGAATCTTCTGAGTGTTGTGGTCGCAGACGATGAGCAGGAGCTGCTCGGTGCAGTCTGCCAGCTGATCGACTGGGAGGGCATCGGCTTCCGGCTTGTCGGCAGGGCGAGCAACGGACTGGACGCTTTGCAGCTGGTCGAAGAGCTGCAGCCGGACTTTTTGCTGACGGATATCCACATGCCGTTCATCTCCGGCACGGCGCTTGCCGCGCAGGTCAAGGCGGTGCAGCCGCTGATTCAGGTGGCGTTTCTGAGCGGCTACGACGAGTTTGAATACGCCCAGCAGGGCATTGCCTGCGAGGTGATCGCGTATCTGTTAAAGCCCATTTCCATGGCGCAGCTGACGCAGGAGCTGATTGAAATTCACCGCAGAATCGAAAAGAAGCTCTCCGATTTTTCCGCTGCCCGGCAGGATTCGTCCAACCATCAGGCGGTTGCGGCGGCAATGCTGCTCGACTGCTACTTCTATACCGGAGCGGAGCAGAACCGCAGCGCCCTTGCGCGCATGGGGCTCGATGCCGATAGCATCCGGGGCATCACCGTGGCAGCGCTTTCCCTGGAAGAAGGCACGCAGGAGACGCTCTGCCAGACAGCGCTTGGCGCGGCAGAAAAGTTTCTCTCGCGGCAGTATCTGTGCCGCGGCTTTTGCAGTGGCGGGCGCATTGTGCTGCTTCTGACGTCGGATACGGGCTTTTTGCAGCTGCATGCTGCCATCGACGAGCTGCGCCGGGCGCTGCACCGGACGCTGCGGCTGACGGTCAGCGCCGGTATCAGCAAGGAGCATGCGCCGGATGCGGATTTCCATGAGGCATATAAAGAGGCGATGGAAGCGCTCCGGATTGCCGAGGGTGAAAGCGGCTTCTGCGCGTCGGACGCTATGGGCAGCATGGACCAGCTCTGCGGAAGAGTGCTGCAGATCATCGATAAGGAATATATGGACGAAGCGCTGACGCTGCAGTCGGTGAGCGACCGGCTGCATGTGAGCGCGAGCTATCTGGGACCAAACATCAAAAAGAGCGCGGGCGATACGTTCATCAATCTTCTGATTCGCAAGCGGATGGCAGTGGCGCTGAATTTACTTGAAAACAGCGACAGCCGCATCGCAGAAATTGCCCGCCGCTGCGGCTACCCGGACCAGAGCTATTTTGGCTATTGCTTCAAAAAATTCTACGGGCTTTCTCCGGCAAAAATGCGGCAGGAGCGCGAGCGGAAGGGAGACCGGGCATGAAGAAAAAGAGCCTCAGTATGAACCAGATCATGATCCTGTCTCTGACGGCGATCGTGGTCGGGATTCTCGGGTGCGCGATTGCGTTCTTTCTGCGGACGTATCAGCAGTCTCTGATCCGCAACGCGCAGACCGACGGCAGGCGCACCATTTCTCAGGTGACAAGCACGGTCGACAGCTACCTCGGAGACATGAACAACGTCATGGAGATTCTCGCTTCCGAGCTGGTCACGCCGTCGGAGGACCGGGAGCATTTTTTCGATACCTTTCTGAAAATCCGCCCCGATGTCGTCGCCGTGACCATTTACGACGAGACGGGGCATCTGATGAGCTGCTACAGCCTGGATCATGAGGTGCGCCCGGTCGTTCTGGAAAACCTGTCGTTCGACCGGACAATGCTGGATATCTATCAGGAGGGCTATGTCTCCGCGCCGCACGTTATGTCGCTGTTCGAGGGCTACTATCCGTGGGTCGTGACGATCATCCGCCCGGTGGATGCAGGCAAATGGGAAAAGTGGGTGGCAGTCGATATCAGCTGCAGCAACATTTCCTCCTATATCAACGGCATCGGCATCGGGCAGCGCGGCTACTGCTTCCTGGAGGACATGCAGGGAAATATCGTCTACCATCCGCAGCAGCAGCTGATCTATTCCGATCTCAAGCAGGAGAACACCGCACTCATTTCCTCGCTCGACGACGGCAGCCACGTGATCGGCACCATGATCTACACCGTCCAGACGCTGACGAGCGGCAACTGGCGCGTGGTAGGCGTGAGCTTTGTGCAGGATATCATCACCGACAGCCTGCGCGAGATTGCCCAGCTGCTCGGCGCGGCGGCGATTGCGATTGTGGCAGCAACGCTGGCGGTGAGCGTGCTGTTTTCCAGAGTCCTCTCCCGCCCCATTCATGACCTGATTTCCGCGATGGAGGCGTTCGAGAAAAACGCAGATAACTTTGTCTACGAGCCGGTCTCCGGCGTGCGCGAGGTGCAGGATCTGTCTTCGTCGTTTGCCCATCTGGTGCGGAAAATCCAGCAGCTGATGGCGACCGTGCGCGCTGAGGAGGTCAACCTCCGCAAAACGGAGCTCAGGGCGCTGCAGGCACAGATCAACCCGCATTTTCTTTATAACACGCTCGACTCCATCTCCTGGATGTGCGAGCAGGGGAAGAACAAGGACGCCGTTGTGATGGTAAACGCGCTGGCGCAGCTGTTCCGCATCAGCATCAGCAAGGGACACGAGCTGATTCCCATCCGCAGCGAGGTGCAGCACGCGAAGAGCTATCTGCAAATCCAGTCTGTGCGCTACAAGGACCAGTTCTCTTACCGCTTTGAGGTCGACGAGAGCTGTCTGGATTACCTCTGCAACAAGATTACGCTCCAGCCGATCATTGAAAACGCAATTTACCATGGCATCAACGGTCTGGTCGATGAGGGAGAGATTATCATCCGCATCGAGTCGCGGGGCGACGATATTCTTGCGACCGTCGAGGACAACGGCGTCGGCATGGAGCCGGAACAGATCGAGGCGATTTTCCGCCGCAGCGATACAAAGTCCGGCATCGGCATCAAGAACGTCAACGACCGGCTCAAGATCTGGTTCGGCGACGCTTACGGCATCACGATTGAAAGCGAGCCCGACTGCGGCACGCGCGTCATGGTGCGCATGCCCAAAAAGCAGAAGGAGTGAGACGATGAAACGAAGAATGCTGGCGCTGTTTCTGGCGCTGTTTCTGGGAATCGCTCTGACGGGCTGCGCCGATGTGCAGAGCAATAACGGTCCTTATAAAATGTATCTGATTGCAAAATCGACGACGACCGAATTCTGGAAATCTGTCTTCGCGGGTGCGAACGCGGCAAAGTCGGAATATAACGTCGACCTGACCGTGCTGGGACCGGACACAGAAGAAAATTATGAGGCGCAGAACGAGTATATCCGCCAGGCGGTAGCAGATGGCGCGGATGCGATTGTCTTTTCCGCCATCAGTTACGCAAAAAATGCGCAGGCGATTGACGAGGCAGCGGATGCAGGTGTGAAGGTCGTCGTGATTGACTCGGATGTGAACTCTAGCGGTGTTGTTGCGCGCATCGGCACCGACAACGTGAAGGCAGGGCGCATGAGCGCCAAAGCGGCGCTGGACACGGAAGAGCTGGATTCGATCGTGGTCGGCATTGTCAACTGCGACGTGGAGACGCAGAACTGCCAGGAGCGCGAGCGCGGATTTCGGGTGGCGCTGGCGGCAGACCCCCGCGTGCAGGACATTTATACTGTAAATGTGCCGACCGATGCGGAGCTGGCGCGGCAGGCGGCGCGCGGGCTCCTGCTGGAGCATCCGGATATCAATGTGCTGGTCGGCTTCAACGAGCCGCTGGCAGTCGGTACGGCGATGGCGGTCGACGAGCTGGAGCTGAACGGGCAGGTGCGCGAGATTGCCTTCGACACGAATCCTGTCTGCGTGGAGCTTTTGCAGAAGGGCGCGGTGTCGGCGCTCATTGTCCAGAATCCCTACGCGATGGGCTATCTCGGCGTGGAGACGGCGTGGCGGAGCCTGCAGGGCGAGCGCTTTGATGCAAGCAGCCTGATCAACACTCCGACGACAACTATCACGCGCGAAACCATGTTCACGATTGAAAGCCAGAAGGCAATCTTTTCGTTTGATTGAGAAGCTTCGGGGAAGTCCACAGCACGCGGACAGCTGCGCACAATGAAAAATCAGCCGGAAAGATACAATATTTCGCCGATATCGAACAAACAGGAACGAAGTGGGAAACAAGCTGCTGGTTTTTGTGAAAAGTGACTAAAATTATGCGAGCACTTTTGACGTGCGAAAAAATTTCGAGAAAAATGAAATCCAAAATTCGATATACGAACGCGCACACGCCTGTTACAATGGGTATGTACTTGAGGTGCGGGCAAAACCGCGCCGGATGGTAAAATTTTTGAATGGAGGAATTCCCAAGATGAAAAAGATCATTGCATTGCTTCTTGCTCTGACCATGGTGTTTGCCTTCGCAGCCTGCGCAGCGAAGACCGAGACTCCCGCTACGACGGAGACCACCACGACGGAAACCACGACTACCGAAGAAACCAAAACCGAAGAGACCCCCGCTGCTGAGACGACGGACGAAGTCAAGACCTACAAGGTCGGCGTCGCCATCTATCAGTTCGACGACAACTTCATGACCCTCTATCGCAACGAGCTCAAGAGCTACATGGAGAGCCTGCAGACCGACACCGTCAAGTACGACATCACCATCGTTGACGGCAAGAACGACATGGCGACCCAGACCGAGCAGATCAACAGCTTCATCACCCAGGGTGTGGACCTGATTATCTGCAACCTCGTTCAGACCTCCTCTGCCGACACCATCGTCAACAAGGTTGTTGACGCCGGCATCCCGCTGGTTCTGATTAACCGTGAGCCTCTGGCATACGACGCCGACGGCAAGCCCCTGGACGAGGCTTACGAAGGCATCCTCAACAACCCCGGTGTCTGCTACGTCGGTGCTGACGCTCGTCAGTCCGGTACGTATCAGGGCGAAATCGTCGCAGCTCTGCCTGACAAGGGCGATGCAAACGGCGACGGCGTTGTCTCCTACGTTATGATCGAAGGCGACCCCGAGAACATCGACGCACAGTATCGTACCGAGTTCTCCATCAAGGCTCTGGAAGATGCAGGCATCACTGTTGAGTGCCTCGACGACCAGGTCGGCAACTGGGCGACTGACAAGGGTCAGCAGATTGCTGCAAACGCTCTGTCCGCTCATGGCGACAAGATCGACGTGATCTTCTGCAACAACGACGGCATGGCGCTCGGCGCAGCTGCTGCAATCACCGCTGCAGGCCGTACGGTTGGCGAAGACATCTACCTGCTCGGCGTTGACGCTCTGGAAGAGTGCCAGGAAATGGTCAAGAACGGCACCATGACCGGTACTGTCCTGAACGACCATGTCGGTCAGTCTCACAAGGCTGTCGACGTTGCTGTCCAGGCTCTGAACGGCGAAGCCATCGACAACTACTACTGGGTTGACTACGTAAAGGTTGACGCTTCCTACTTCGGCTAATCTCTGAATCTCAGGGGGTGTTGCTTTCAGCAACACCCCCGTATCGTTTCGTAATTTATTGAATGGAGGCATTAAGGGTATGTCTGAATTTCTGTTGGAGATGCGCGGGGTGTGCAAATCCTTCCCGGGCGTAAAGGCTCTGGATCATGCGCAGCTCCGCCTCCGCCCCGGCACGGTTCATGCCCTCATGGGAGAAAACGGCGCGGGAAAATCCACACTCATGAAGTGCATGTTCGGCATCTATAAGATGGACGAAGGCGAAATCCTCTTTCACGGCGAAAAAGTTACCATCCATGACCCCATGGAAGCATTGAAAATGGGCATTGCCATGGTGCATCAGGAACTCCAGCCGATTCCGGCGCGGACCATCGGAGAGAATATCTTCCTGGGCCGCTACCCGATCAAGAAGGTGCTGGGCCTGATCCCCACGGTCGATCATAAAAAAATGTACGAGGATACGGCGGCGCTTCTCAAGCGCGTGCGTATGGACTTTGATCCGAAGGCGCAGCTCAGCAGCTTGAGTGTGTCGCAGATGCAGTCGGTGGAAATCGCGAAGGCGGTCTCCGCAAACTGCAAGGTTCTGATTCTGGACGAGCCGACCTCTTCTCTGACGCAGAACGAGGTTGAGGCGCTGTTCCGGATTGTGGACGATCTCAAGGCGGAGGGCGTTGCGATTGTCTATATCTCGCACAAGATGGACGAAATTCTCCGCATCAGCGACGAAGTGACCATCATGCGCGACGGTCAGTATATCGGTACCTGGGAGGCAAAAGAGCTGACCACCGATATGATCATTTCCAGAATGGTCGGTCGTGAGCTGACCAACCTCTATCCCAAGCGCGAGAATGTTCCGGGCGAGGTCGTGTTCTCCGTCGAGAACTTCACGTCCATCAACCCCAAGAGCTTCCGCAACGTGTCGTTCGAGCTGCGCAAGGGCGAAATCCTCGGCGTCGGCGGTCTGGTCGGTGCGCAGCGCACGGAGCTGATGGAGGGCATTTTCGGCACGCGGTCGCATACGACCGGCAAGATCACCTTCCACGGCAAGGAACTGAAAATCAACCGCCCGAAGGACGCCATCGATCAGGGCGTCGCGATGCTGACCGAGGACCGGCGGCAGAGCGGTATCATGGGCGTGCTGTCCATTGCCGATAACATTTCGATCGCGTCGCTCAAAAAGTACGTGGACGGCGGCATCATGCTCAACAGCAAAAAAATCGAGCAGCTGGTGCAGGACAACGTGCAGAAGATGAACATCAAGACCCCGTCGAGCAAGACGCTCATTCAGTCGCTCTCCGGCGGCAACCAGCAGAAGGTGCTGATCGGACGCTGGCTGGCGAACGACCCCGAGGTTCTGATTCTCGACGAGCCGACGCGCGGCATCGACGTCGGCGCAAAGTACGAAATCTACTGCATCATTGCCGAGCTTGCAAAGCAGGGCAAGTCCATCATCATGATTTCCAGTGAAATGGGCGAGCTGATCGGCATGTCCGACCGCATCATGGTCATGTGCGACGGCAAGGTTACGGGCTTCATCGACAGTCAGGACGCAACGCAGGAGTCGGTCATGAGTCTTGCCACGCAGTTCTCGTAAGATAGGAGGAAGAAAAAATGGAGAATGTCAAACTGAGCCCTGCTCAAAAGTTTTGGAAAACCGTAAAATCGAACCCGATCGTCGTTCTTCTGGTTGTTATCGGCATCATTGTCGGCTTCACGAAGGATAACTTCTTCTCCTGGAGAAACTTCGGCAACCTCGCCAGCAACACTGCAGTCCGCTTCCTGATTGCACTCGGCGTCTCCGGCTGCCTGATCACCAAGGGCACCGACCTGTCCGCCGGTCGTCAGGTTGGCTTTGCCGCGTGCCTTGCGGGCGTTCTGCTGCAGAGAGCCAACTACGCCGGCAGACTCTTCCCGAATATGCCCGAGATGAACATGGGTGTGGTGCTGCTGATCGTGCTGGCAATCGGCGCGGTGTTCGGTCTGCTGAACGGCTTGATCATTGCCTTCCTCAACGTGCCGCCCTTCATCGCAACGCTCGGCACGCAGACCATCATCTACGGCATTTCCCTGGTCTTCACTGACGCACAGCCGATCGGCGGCTTCCAGGAGTCCTACAACAATCTCATTAACGGCTGCATCGGTGACCCCAAAGGCTTCTATCTGCCATATCTGCTGTTTGTCGCGGTCATCTTCGGTCTGTTCTTCTGGTTCCTCTATAACAAGACCTGCCACGGCAAGTATATGTACGCCATCGGCGGCAACGAGATTGCGGCGGAGGTCTCCGGCGTCAACACCAAGAAGGCAAAGATTCTGATCTACATGACCGCTGGTATCATGTACGCCATGGCTGGCTACCTGCTGGCTGCGAAGTCCGGCGGCGCATCCGCCTCCATGGGCAACGGCTATGAGCTCGAAGCCATTGCAGGCTGCACCATCGGCGGCGTTTCCACCACCGGCGGTATCGGCACCATCGGCGGCGTTCTGGTCGGCGTTCTGGTGTTCGAATTCCTGAAGATCGTGCTGCAGTTCCTCGGTGTCAACCCGTACTACAACTACATGGTGCAGGGCATCGTCATCGTGACTGCCGTTGCGCTCGATATCCGGAAGTACATCGCAAAGAAGTAATTCTGCGCGTCTGCCGGACAGGCAATCTTAACGTATTGCGGAGGCAGGTGTGCGCATCTGCCTCCGTTTTTTGAGGAAAGAGGTATTTCTATGAAAACTATTCTGGTATTAGGCGGCGCGGGCTACATCGGCAGCCACACGGTATATGAACTCATTGACAACGGTTATGATGTGGTCGTGGCGGACAATCTGGAGACAGGCTTCCGCAAGGCCGTCCATCCGAAGGCGCGGTTTTATCAGGGCGATATCCGCAACAAAGAGTTCTGCGATCATGTGTTCTCGTCCGAGAAAATTGACGCGGTCATCCACTTCGCGGCCAATTCGCAGGTCGGTGAGAGCATGGTCAATCCGCTCAAGTACTACGACAACAACCTCGGCGGTACACGGACAATGCTCCAGAGCATGATCGAGCACGGCGTGAAGTACATCGTCTTTTCCTCGACTGCGGCGACTTACGGCGAGCCGGAACGCGTCCCCATCCTCGAAACCGACCCGACGCACCCGACAAACTGCTACGGCGACACGAAGCTGGCGATGGAGCGGATGTTCTATTGGGCGTCCGTTGCGCACGGGATTCATTTTGTCGCGCTGCGCTACTTCAACGCCTGCGGCGCGCATATGTCCGGTAAGATCGGCGAGGCGCATAATCCCGAAACGCACCTGATTCCGATTGTCCTGCAGGTCCCGAACGGCCAGCGCGACCACGTCTCTATCTTTGGCGACGACTATCCGACAAGAGATGGTACCTGCGTCCGCGACTATATCCACGTCACCGACCTGGCTTCTGCGCACATCTTAGCTGCGGAATACCTGATGAACGGCGGCGAAAACAACGTGTTCAACCTCGGCAACGGCGTCGGCTTCACCGTCAAGGAGATCATTGACACGGCGGAGAAGGTCGTCGGCAAGCCCATTAAGTACGAAATGGCGGCAAGAAGAGCCGGTGACCCGGCACAGCTCGTCGCGTCCTCGGAAAAGGCAAAGAAGGTTCTCGGTTGGAAACCGAAGTATGACGACATTGAAACCATCATCGGTTCCGCGTGGAACTGGCACAAGGAGCATCCGCATGGCTATGACGACTGAAAAAGTGTGGGCGGCGCTGGACTCGCTGCTGCGCTATGCGAAGGACTGTGAGCTGCTGCATCCGCTGGATGAAACATTCGCGCGGAATAGCCTGCTTGCGGAGCTGAAGCTCGAGAGCTACGAAAAGCAGAAAGAGCACTATGAGTTTCC
>JABLTQ010088784.1_pt1 | contig 54355 bp, 56 predicted proteins | sample 7160101 | NCBI WGS metagenome assembly JABLTQ01 (sample SAMN14651228, study PRJNA627086) | human gut metagenome | isolation source: feces | host: Homo sapiens | reverse complement strand
TATGAGTAGGTCAGTGCTATTGATTATTGCATCAGTATTATTTGCACCAAGTCATATTGTGATTTCATATAAAAATGTAAAATGATATTTACAACTTCCCGTTTAGAGCGTATGGAAATAATCTATACGTTCTTTTTTTGCCTTTTTTTGAAAAAGTGATTAAAAAACTATTGACATTTTGTTACTGGACTAAGCACCAAAGTACTTTTTTTCTTGTGTCCGTTTTACAGGGTCCATTTTAAAGAGCTTCAATTCGAAGCTCTTTTTAATCAAATAAACGATGTTCATTCACACTTGGTATTTTATAAAGCATACATAATACTAAACCAACGGTTGCACAAATAAAAAGGAAACCAAAGAAAAATTGATATGAATATAAATCAATCAAATAACCTGCAATAGCTTGGAAAATAATCGAACTAAAACTTTTGAATGTTGAAACAATTGATAAAGCACTCATTTGGTGCGTTCCATCAATAATAGTTGCAATAACTTTCATATTAATCATAATAAATGCCATTGTTGTAACTGATTTTGTTAAAAAAGTCATAATCATTTGAATAATAACATTTGGTATATAAGCATATGTCATAAATTGAACAACAAGCTTACCATTATCTGTTTAGATGTTATTAAGAATTAATATACTAAAAACTATTTATCAAATGATAATTATAATTGAACTGTTAATAGAATATATATAAAAAGACCATTTTTGGTCTTTTTATAGCTTCATTATTTTTTCCATAATCCATGAAGATTACAGTAAGCATAAACTTCTTCTACTTCTTCACCTTCTAAGATTTTAAAATCAACACTTGGTTTTTCTCCTGGTTTTAGATATTTTCTTTGAATACCTTTATCTGTTTTCAAAGAAACCCATTCAATCCAATGTTCTGCTGTCATTGGATGTTCTACTTCTCCAACAAATACATGAACGGTATCACCTTCCACTGTATAAACAGGAATATGTTTTTCAAATGCAGCATCTTCAATTCCTGCTTGGAGCTCTTTCATAACTTCGCCACAACATAGCACAGGGACTCCTTTATCTTCTACTTTTTCAATCACATTTCCACAGTGTTTACAAATATAAAATTTTTGATTCATAGCCTTTTCCTCTTTTCTATAAGTAGTAATTATTCCTATTTATAATATAAACTATTTTTCTCTATTAAGCAAACAATATGCATCTAATAACAATCCCAATAATAGCGAACATGACTAAAATCTTTATTTTTTAAATCTTCTTTTGAAATAAAGAAATTACCGACACCTGAATCGCCCCATAAAATATGATCTTGTGAATCAAGTTGAAATAACAATACTTCATTACTATCTTCTTGACGAGGATCATTTTGTGTGAAGAAAGGATATCCTCCTATTTGACAAGGAATCAAGGTAAACAAATCATTTAATTCATCCATTACCTCATCATCTTGCATGACTTCTTTTAAGTTTTCATCTAAATAAGTATCAACAACTTCATCAAAGTGAATATCATTCATTGTGATGACTTGTTTATCTAAATGAGCCTTTAATAAAAAAGTTGTATCTTTTTCTAATGGAAGTTCTGTATCTTCGCTATATCGAAACTTATAAATACTTGATTCATCTACTAATTTTGGTACTTCTTCTAAATAACGTAAACACCACCCTGATTGACTATATTCATTATCAAAGTCTAATCCATAAACGCCATCATCTCCACTAATAAAGATTTGAAGTAATCCTTTTTCTGGAAAATTTTTTATATGAGGTATTTGTTCAAAATTTATTTGTGCTAATAAATATAAAGGTGCTCCCGTTTTTTGATTTACTGAAAGATTTTGATCTCTAGGCACATAATAAGCACCACCTACTTTACTATCAAAGATATGTGTTTCTTTTTCTTCTAATTCAAGGCGTATATAGTCTACTTCACTTACTTCTTTTAATCTTTGATAGATTCTTTTGGCAGGTTTTTCTTCTTTATATTCTTCTTGTTTATTATTTTCTAGCGAATATATATGTTGAAAGGAGATTCAACATATGTACTATATAAAAATAATATTAGGAGGACTTTTATGAAATGTCCTTTATTCAAAAACAACTTTCTTTATTAGTTGATAAAAAAACAAAGTCTTTTCGTTGATTATTTAACATATCAAAGAATACGATCTCAAGTCTTTAATTATCCTAAGAAATATCAAAATGGATATACTTATTACGTTGACTTAGATAATGATTTATATTGAAAACTATGATCCTATCATCCATACTAAAATCAACAATTATGAGGAATGGTTAGATAAATTTAGCAATGAGTTAGGAGGTAAAAAACATAAAAAAATAAATGAAACTCAACGAAAAATAATTCACTTATTGAATAATTTTGGCATTCATCGTATCAGCATGGCTGGAATTATGGGAACATTAGAACAAGAAAACTTAAATGAAAATACTTTTTTAAATTTCATTGAAAATAAAGTTTCTCTTACTATCAAAGATTGTACAGACCAAATATGGCGTATGCGAGGATGTTAAAAATAAATACGAAAAGCTCATAAACACTATGTTTTCTAGCATTTATGAGCTTTATTTTTTATAGTAATTATACTCTTTAAAATTATTCACCAACGTATGATAACGTATATTCTATTTGTATTATTTTTCTTTATATTTTGTCTATTTTTACACATTTTATTCATCATTTCTGTCTATTATTTTTATTTTAATAATTTTTTGATGTCAAAATGATGTCATTCTTTTAAAGAATTTAAACTGAATCTCGACTAAATCTATTTATTTAAAATCCAACTTGTTCAATCATTATCCATTGTTTTAATTAATTTCTCATTTTTTAACTTCTTAAAATCTTTTCTACTGAGATTTTTTTTATATATAAATTTTGAATAAATGTACTAATAATCACTATTGCAAAAACACAAGCTACCGATAATATGACATTCATTGTTATTGTTATATTATATAAAATACCAATAATTACCGTATTTAACAATAAAGCTATAAGACATTGAAAAATTATTTCTATCATTGTCATATTTCTTAATTGCTTATGACTTATCCCATTCATTTTCAACATCATAAATTCTTTATTTCTTTTTCTAAAATACTGTATTTCTATAATATTGAATAAAACAATTATTAAAATAAAACTCATAGCTATAATAATCATTTTTATTATTACATTTATTTTTTTCAACTCATTTATTTCATCAATATTATCAAAGAAAAGATGAATACCTATCCTTTTATCTTTCAATTCATCATAAAGTGTAACATATCCATCATAATCATCAACAAAAACAGTATATCCCTGATATGAATCTAATTTATCGATATGACACTCATTATAAATTTGTTGTAATAACTGAAAGCTACAATAAACATACCTATTTTCACCTTTAAAATAGTGACATTTGTTATTCTTTGTTAAAACTCCACCTATAGGATATGTTTTTGTATCTTTATATAGATCGTTGTTTGCTGATACAACAAAACTAACTTCTAATGATTCAGGATTAATATTGTTATCAGCTAATTCTCGATAACAATAATAACTTAAATATATAGATTGACTATCATATTCAATCAGCTTTTGATGAGATAAATCATTTTGTTCAAACAAGGGCACAACTTGATATAGGTTATCATTGATTTGAACTTGTGTTTGAATATAAGGATAGACTCCAGTATTTTCTTTATCAAGTTTAAAGATAAAAGGTACTAAAGATGAATCAATGGTTGTATTTGCATTATCTTTTGTGATAAACATCTGATTTTCTGATAAACTTTGATAGCTTTCTATACTTTTATTGGTTGAATAATCAGTATAGATAATCAATATATTCATTAATAGTAAAGCTATTGATATAATAGATACCATTCCCAATTCAATTTTTTTATATTTTTTTAAAAAATATTTGATATAAGAAATATAAAACGATAATTTCAACTGATGCTTTTTTGTTTTTTGAATATAAATATCTTTCTCATTATCATGTTTAACTTTTTTAATTTCTTTATCTTGAATCTCATATATTTGATCTGCAATCGACATAGCATAATCACTATGACTTGAAATAATAATCGTTTTTTGATAAGTATCACAAATATGTTTCAAAGTATCAAAAACCAGCATCTCATTTTCTTTATCTAAAAAGCTAGTTGGCTCATCTAAAATTATAATTTCTGTATCTTTACATAATGCACAGGCTATGGCGACTCTTTGTTTTTGCCCTCCTGATAATGTCTGAATTGATTGGTGTAATGGTATATCTAGATTAACACTTTTTAAAATTTGACGATATTTTTCTTCACTGTATCTTTTATTATGAAAAGCTGCATATAACTGCATATTTCCTAATACATCATACTGTTCAAATAAACTGTTATCCTGTAAAACAAAGCTAATATATTCTCTTCTTAAAATACTTTTTTTATCATCATCTTGGATGTCTTCATATATATTATAGTAAAAATGATCATCCTCACTTATCAGTCCTATACGATATAATAAAGATGTCTTTCCACTGCCACTAATCCCTCTTATTAAAGTAATAGCATGTTCAGGAATATCAATATCCGTTTTATTTAATATGATATAATCATCATAAACAATTTCAATATCTTTAATTTCAATCATTTTTCAACTTGTCAAATAATTGAGGTAAGATATAGTGGCAAATCATATGAAGAACAATTGCTAAAATAATTGATATTATATTTGGAAAAAATAAAGCATGTATTTTTATTGATCTTAAGCCAAATAAAACAATCAATATTAACATAAGTTTTTTGAATTCATGAAAAACGTTCAATAAATAATAGTGTTTTCTTATCTTCAATATATCAAATTCACTCAACCCAAGCTGTTTAAAATATTCGTTGATCCTTGCATTTTGTTTTCTTTGTACAAACAAAATACTTGCAGCATAAATAACAATAATTGCACTTATGATAAACGAGCCATAATAAAAGACATTCATCAATGATACAATTCCTCTATTAATTGCTTCACTATCGATAGATTCATTATCAACATAATATCCCATATCAGATAATTTTTGTGCAACTGTATAAACATTTTCTGAACCATCTACATAAACAGATAAAGCAGTTGGTTGCCAGACGCTATCCTCAAATACTCTATTGACTTCACCATCAAAATCTTTAGGAAGTTCATTTTCATAATATTTATCATAATTTACACCTATAACATATAATTTTCTATCTTCTGTTTTTTTATGCTTTTCAATCATATTCTCAACTATATCTCGTTCAACATAAAGAGAATTGCTATAAGTGTTATTTAATCCGAAAGAACTCCAATTTAAAATCCCAGCTATAGGAAGTGATACTGATTCATGAGTTACAGTTACACTATATATATACATTGACTCTTCATCATCTGTTATACCCATCCATCTTCCATGAGTATTGTACAAAGGTACAGATATATCAAATGTTAAGTACACTCCTTTTAATTCATCATCTTTAGAAATATTAATACTTTTTTTAATCATATCTGCAACGTTTCTAGAAATATAAACACCTTCATTTTTAAAATCTATTTCTATATTTTTTGATTGCTTATGATTTTTTATATAAGTGGATACTGTAATATTATCTTCTATATTAACTTGTGCGAGTTCTTGTTCATTTTTTATGATTGAAATTGTATAATCATGCTTTGCATTTTCGGGATCATAGGATACTTCTTTAATATCTTCATTAAATTCATAATTAGGTTCTAAACAATCATAACGCCATTCAACCGTTTCTATATTATCCAAATTTGCTATTTTTTTGATGTCTTTGTCTTTAAGAGGAACCTCATGATTAAATGTATAATCAGCTACGCCATCATGAATAGCTTGTGCTGTTGATTTATAGACAGTTATTTCATTTGATGATATTTTTTGTGAATATGAATGGTGAATGTCTAGTACATCCCTACTAAAGCTATAACCAAAAGCTACCATTGCAATAGAAAATGTAATCATAAAATGAAGTATTTTTACATATATTTTTTGCTTTTTTCTCATTGTAAAAAAAGCAGGAGATGTTTTATTAAGATTTTTACTAATATGTTGAGATAGGCTATATTCAGTTTCTTTCTTCTCGTTTGATACTGTGTTTAATATTTTATCCTTGATATGATATTTTATATTTCCTATAGATAATAACTTCTCATCATGTGTAAATAATACAATACCTTTCCCTTTTTCTATAAGTAAATTTAATATGTCACAATATATTTTAGAATAGGCGTTATTTAAAGATGATGTTGGTTCATCTAAAATATAAATATCTACATCTTTAGCCATACACAATAAAAATGCTACTCTTTTTTGTTCTCCGCCAGAAAGTTGTGAAGGATACATATCCATCAATTCATTCAAATGAAGTTTTTCAACATAATTATCAAGACTTATATGACAATCTGTCAGTTTTTCTATATATTCAATATGTTCTCTTATCGTTAGTCCTTCTAAAAATACAGGTTCTTGTGGGCAAGTTGATACATTTTGATATAAATCTAAATCTTTCCAACCATCATTGCCTTTTGTCATCAACCTAAATAAGGTTGTTTTTCCACTGCCACTTTCACCAGTAATAATTGTGATCTGTCCTTTATTAAATTCTATGCATCCCTTATTTAATACCAATTTATTATTAAAAACGATATCTTTATATTTAAATTCCATTTGACATCTCCTCATATAAAAATTTATTTCATAGACCATCTGACACACTTGACAACTAAAAATAATTTTTAAAAATTAAATTCCAATATTAATACAAGAATTTTTAATCGACTATGTCAATCGAACTTTATAAATGTTTCAGGTGGTCTATGAAGAAAATTTATCAGATACTTAATGACTTAAGTATCTGATTTTGTTAATAATTACCTACAACTTTAGAACCATCGAATTTATACTTAAATGTTTTTTTTGCGTTAGCAGTTTTGTAATTATAATTTGTCATCGAAATTGTCCCTGTTGTATTCATATACGGATCTGAAGGTATCGTCATAGTAGAAGAAATATAAGTTGCTTTAAGTCCATTTGTAGAAACAGTTCCCCATGATCTATTCCATCTTGTATTTCCACTACTATAATAGGTAGCTGAGCATTTTACTTTTGCTGAGCCAACACTTGAACTAACAGTATCACTTTGTGTATAACTATAGGATGCTGCATATATTCCAGTTATTGACATACCAATGATTGCAAAAGAACTAATCAATTTAAGTAATGTTTGTTTCTTTTTTTTCATATTATTTTTTCCTTTCTCTCTATTTTTTGAAAACGTTTTCACATTTATATAGTAACACATATTATATTGTTTGTACATAGTTTATCTATGTATTGATGTTTTTTAAATGTATATTATAATATAGTTATCTTAACGTTAAGGAAGTATTAATATGGCTAGAAAAAATAATTTTTTTAAATTAGATATGTTACTTCTATGTATAATTGCCAAACAAGATTGTTATGGTTATGAAATTACAAAGCAAATTAAAACATATTCCCATGAATTAATAGATATTAAGGAAGGGACCATGTATCCTATCTTGTATAAATTACAAGATGAGAATTATATTTCAAATTACGAAAAAGTAATCGACCGTAAGGTAAGAGTTTATTATCACATAGAAGAAAAAGGTAAAGAAAAATTATCAGAAATGATTAATGAGTTTAATAACGCTGTTGATGGTATTCACAATGTTATTAAAGAATCTTTGGGGGAAGCTTATGAATAATATTAAAAAATATATTAAAAATATTTGGACAATTATGCCTATGCATACTAAAAAGGAAAAATTTTATGTAAGTGAATTAAAAAAACACTTAAATGAATATTTAGATGATCACCCACAATGTTCATACGACGATATTGTTCAACAATTTGGAGAACCTAAAGACATTGTTGTAGAATATATACAAAGCAGCGATGAAAACGATCTTATTAAAAGAATGAAATTAAAGACAATTTTACAAAAATTTCTTATATTCTTCTCAGTAATCTGCACAATTTTAGCGATTTGGTTTGGGGTTCTTTGGTACAGCTATATGCAAGATGCTAAAAATTCCATCATATATGAAATTGAAACAACCATTTCTGATAATTAAAAAATGGAGGAAACTATGAAAAAAATAATTACATCTATCTTCATTGCATTTATGATGATTACTACCATCATTCCAGTAAATGCTCTTGAAGAAAACATGAGTATCGAATATTTATCAAATGGTGATTATATTGAAACAACAATTGTTTCAAACATAAATACATTAGCAAGAAGCAGCAAGAGCGGTACAAAAACAGAAAAATACAAAAATGCATCTGGAGAAGTTATGTGGTCTATTTCGGTAACTGGAACTTTTTCTTATAATGGTTCTTCATGTACTTGTACAAAAGCTACTGTAAGTACAACAAAGCCATCTTCTATGTGGTCATTAAGTAATAAAAAAGCTTCAAAAAGTGGCAACAAAGCCATAGCTAGTGTTACAGGACATGCACCAGGCGTAACCGTTACAAGAACTGTCACACTCACATGTAGCCCATCTGGAAATTTATCTTAGCATTAACAAAAATAAAAGGGTAACCAAATAAAAACCAATTCATGGATAATCCGAATTGGTTTTTATTTTATACTATCCTAAATTTTAATAATCTCTTTATTAATAATTTCATATACACAATTATTAATGTTATTCATCATTAAGACCCATTTAATTTGATTCTTTTTTTTAAGTTCTTCAGTAACATTCCATTTGACTTTATATTCTTCAACCAATCTGTCATATAAATCATCAGCTTCTTTTTGTACTTTTAACAGATAATCTTTTAATTCATTTTTTGTAAGTAATTTGAAATATAGTCCATAATCATGTTTCTTTAAATAATCTAGCTTTGCTCTTCCAAAGCGATTTAAATGCATTTCTTCTACTTTTAAGTTTGGTAATTGATAATCCCCAACTTGAATATATTCTATTTCTTTCATCTTTCATCCCTGCTTTCTCTTTGTTTTATTTTCTTCATCGCTAATTTTTCTATATCTTTTTGAATACTTCTTTCTCTTATTCGCTTACATGATTTGATTTCAAATCTTAAGCTTTTAATTTGTGGTGTAAATTCTTTAGCCTTAGTTGACCACATTTCTTTTTCATCTTCATCTTTTGAGTTTCGTATGTAGTAGTAACATTGTTGTCTTTGTTTAATGAGATAGTCTAGTTCATCTTGTTTGTTTTCTTGATAAGAATCTAACTGAGTAATATCTTCTATCTTATTTTTTGCTAGTAATTCAATATCATTGGTATATTGATCTAATTTCTTTAATTCACGTCTTGCTTCTTTAGATAATTTTTGTTTTACCTGAGGAAGTATATTCAAATAAACTAAACGTGCTACATACATTCCAGCAAGTTGCGGAAGTTTCTTTTGTCTGTATTGTCGATAATAATCTTTGCATTGGTAGTAATATTTGTTTTGTTCCATATTTTGAAATGGAATGACTTTTGTTGTTAATCGTTCTTTTATTTGTTCTCTATGATATTGATTACCAAGTGATTTTATATAAATCGGTTCTTCACAATAAGGATGATAAATAATTGGTTCATCATTTATTTCACCAAATGAATAACCTTTATTGTGCATAACTGCATTAAATTCCATATACCTTGCGCACTCTAAAACTGTAGCGTCAATATCTCTTTTTATTTCATTCATAAATGATTTTAAGATATATTGATTTACTTTCTTTGTATTTTTTTTTGGATTTTTTATAACAGACAGGCCATATTCTAAACATAACTTATCAGATGTTTCTCTTAACATTTGATAATCCTTTTTGGTATTACAAAATCTTTTTCCATCCACAAATGAAGTTGAATTTAAAAGAAAATGATTGTGAATATGGTTCTTATCTACATGTGTTGCGACAACAACTTCAAAGCGATTACCATATAATTCTTCAACAAGTTTAACACCTATTTCATGTGCAACTTCACTACTTACCTCTCCAGGTTCAAATGATTGATACCCATGAAATGCCATGATCTGTTTATGATCATTAAAGAACTTCTTTGTATTCATCATTGATTTGCATGGATCAAATGAATCACAATTGATACAAGTAACGTACTTTTTCTCATTTGTTTTATTATCATTGTTCACATAATCTATAACTGCATCCACTGTTTTTTCTTCATCTTCTACATAATGAACAACGTGATCAAGTCGATCTTTAACACACCAAATTGAAGTAACTGCCTTAAACACCTCTTACTTCTTGTTCTAAATTCTTAATCATGTTTCTTAATTCATTAACAGTTATCTCTATAAAATGTATATCAACTTGTTCATAAGTATTTAATGATTTTGCAATCTGATTGAGATTATTCCCTATATGATTGAATTCATTTTTTAAACGAAAGTAATCAAGATCAGGAGGTTCTTTAATCAATGATTTTGAAAAACAACGTCTGATATATTCTTCTCGGCTAAGTTTACTTTTAATAACTTTTCCATTCAAATCATTAAATTCATCATCATTCAATCTTACTTTAATTTCATGATTTCTTTTCATATTCGACCTTCTTTCTTAGTTGGCGCTGCCAACTTGTGATTGTATTTTGGGCACAAAATACGTTGCTTGCTGATAGAAAAATCTTAAATAATTTATCTTCTTAAATTAAATATTGTGTGACGGTGTGACGATTATCAATTTATTCCCTTTAAACGTCATACCGTCACCTTTCTATAAGCTATCATCCTCTTGATAAGTTAATTTAATAAGACGAGCATTCTTCTTTCTCTGTAATCTTTCATAAGTAATGTATGTCTTTTCTAACAAATCTACATTCTTACTTAAAATAGATTGTAGTTTTCTATGAAGAATTGGAAGTTGTAATTTAGAACACAATTCTTCATGAGTTCCTATAAACGTTTTTTCTTTGACAATATAATTTATTACTTTAACTAAATTTTCATCTACATCGTCATCAAAATCATTTTCTCCCAATTCTAAAACTTGAAAATCATTCATATATAAAGTAATCTCATCATCTGGAATATCTTTTCCTTGAATAGCAAGTTGTCTATTTTTTGATAAATGATTTTTCTTAAACATTACGAGAATGCTATCTGATCCAGCAGTCAAACCTCTGCTTCCATAAATCGCATCAAATGGATGGTTGATATCTATTTCTTTTCTAACATGTGTTACTAGAATAATCGCTATATGATATTTATAAGCTAACTCATGAAAGAATGTTGCTTCCTCATATTCACTTTCATAATCTCTATCTTTTGAATTTCTTATTTTTGCAAAGGTATCAATAACAACAATTTTTAAATTACTATGAATAGTCAGTTCTCTTTTGATACGTTCTTCAACGTCATAATGTACATTTGGTTTTAATATGTCGATAATAAATTGATTTTGTTTTTCAATTTGCATCGTTTGAAGTCTTTTTTTAATATTTAATTTCTTATCTTCAAACGCTAAATAAAGAGCTGTTCCTTTTTGAACTTTTTTTCCAAGAAACTCTTTTCCATTTGAAACTGCATCACATAACTGTAAACAAAAAAATGTTTTTCCCATTTTCTGAGGTGCGCCAAATAAAGTAAGACCAATTGAAATCATATTTTCTACAATATCCAATTCTTCTTGATCTTTTGATTCCAATAACTCAGTTACAGTATATGTTCCTTCATAGTTTTTACTATTCTTTATTTCAATATATCCTTTATGATATCGAAAAACACTTTCAATAATTTGCATCACTTCTTTTGTTTCTAGTGGTGGGTTACATTTTTCTTCATTTTCAATTTCCAGACTTTTTTGAATAGTCCTATTACTCAATCCTTTTTGTTGAAGATAACACCCAATTCGAAATAAATAATCATTTCTTCCACCTTCATTAACTTGTTGTGAGTTCTCTACATACTTTTCTTTTTTATTTTGTTGTTCAATAAACTCATAAACTTTCTCATTTGCATTTGCAATAGGAACATCTTTATAAAGCATATATATTCCTTTATCTGTTTTACTACCTATTCCTAAAACGTAGCCACCATCTCCTCTTATATCTATGCCATCATAAAGATTAACACGATTACTGATTGTCTTATTAACATGGTAATAAAGATGATATCCTCCCGAAGGAGTTTTAATAATTGCTGTGGTAGGTAATCCTTTTCCATGTTTTTTTATGCTTTGTAATCCATCTTTTCCATTTTTAACATCAATATCAATTACCAACAAACCATTACCAGTAACTAAACCAATGTTATAGTTTGGATTTTTATTCCACCAATAATCTATTTGATTCAAATTCGTAGTAGACTCGTATTTCCACGATTCTAACACTTGTTCTCCTTTTGTATTTGGCTTTAAAGGAAAAATCTTAAATCCTTTTTTTGCATAATTTAATGCATTATTTTTTAATTCACTCATTACTTGCACCATACCATTTCTCATTAAAGTATGCTCTGGAAACTTTTCCAGCTATTGTAAGATAACCATCTTCTCTCAAATCATCATTCATCTTTTTTATGATTTGATACGCTTTACTTTGGCTTACTCCCAATAACTGAGATACTTCATGAGCATTTACATACGCACTTTTATTTTCCATAATTATTTCTCCTCCAATATTTCATAAATTTTTACACCTAAAGCTTGTGCAATTTTTTCTACTGTACGTAAATTACCTATTCTCTCTTTGTTCATTAAGCCTATTACTGTACTGTAAGCTAGGTTGTTTATTTTGCAAAACTGTCTTAAACTCATTTGTTGTTTTGCTAGAATAATCTTTATTTTAACTGAACTAATATACATCTTTTTCCACCTCCATCTCTTATGTAAACAACCTATTTCAAGTCACCTTACACTCAAATATTACCATATTTAGGTTAATATTCAACATATTTTTATTTATTTTGAGTAATTTATTACTTATTTTAGGTAAATCATATTTACATAAACCCTAAATTTACCTATAATGTGTAATGAAAGGAGGAAATATGAGTACGTTTTCTGAAATACTTAAACGCGAAAGAGAGAATAAAGGTTATAGTAAGGCTGAATTAGCAAGAAAACTTAACATACCCTATACCACTTATCAAAATTACGAAAATGGTCGTGAACCTAAAATTGATGTTATCAAACAAATATCTGAAGAATTAGGAATCAATCCATCTGTATTCTTTGACTTAGAAAATAGGGATCCATTATATGAACGAAATTTTCATCCAATTGATCACTCAGAAATAGAGTGCATCATGCTTTATGATTCTGGAAAATTTGAGTATATGAAAGACACATTCGATAATCATCGTAAGGAGTTATATAGACAAAGTTGGAAGGTTCATGACATGTTTGATAATTTTTATAATGCACTTATTGAACTACGTGCTAAAACTTTTGTTGAAGTTGATCACGAAAAGCTCAAGTATATTCGTTGGGATATTTTAGATATACTTGAAAGAACTGACATAGATACTAGATTTCAATATGAAAAAACCATCTATGAGTCACAATATATGAACGAAGAATGTATCAACGAGTTTAAGGAAAGAAATCCTGATTATAAAAAACAAATTATTAATAAAATTCTTTTTCCTAATAATGATTTTAATTTCGAATTCGAAACTGAAGAATCTATTGATGGTATGTACAAAGTTGCTTTGGCTTACTATTTCAAAAATAAGTATAAGATTACATAATAAAAAAACACCCTAGCGCCAACTAGAGTGTAAAGCATGAAAAAGAATTACCTACCACAGCAATCATTTTTCATGCTCCAATTTTACCACGAAAAGGAGCGAATAACAATGCCAACGTATTATGACGAAAAGACCAAAACATGGTTTTGTCAATTTAGATATACCGATAGTAACGGTAATAAAAAGCAAAAAAGAAAAAGAGGATTTAAAACAAAAAAGGAAGCTAAAGAGTTTGAAAGAGATTTTTTAGCCACACAACAACAATCACTCGAAATGAAATTTTCTCAATTTTTAGTTTTATACAACGAGGATATGTCAACACGTCTTAAGCCTAAAACTATTCTCGTCAAAGAATACATCATAAAAAAACATATACTCCCATATTTTGAAAATAAAAAAATGAATAAAATAGGTGCTATTGACATTCGTTTATGGCAAAACGAAATACTTAAGATGAATTTTTCTCTTGCCTATCAAAAGAAAATCAATGCACAACTCATTGCCATTTTTAACTACGCTGAAAAATACTATTCTCTAAAAAATAATCCTTGTAATTCAGTTGATAGTATAGGAAAACACAAAAGTAAAGAAAAAGTTATTTATACAAAAGAAGAATTTGATAAACTAATAGAAAATTGTCAGGATGAAACAGTAAAAATCATTTTTACTATTCTTTATTTTACAGGGATGAGAAAAGGAGAACTATTTGCACTAACTGTCAAAGATATAGATTCAAAAAATGGAATCATTAATATTGATAAATCATATCAACGCATTAAAGCAAAAGACACTATTGGTCCTCCTAAAACCGAAAACAGTTTTCGAAAAGTTGATATACCACAATTTTTATGTGATCAATTAGAAGAATATCTAAAAAAGCATTATATTCTCAACGAAGATGATAGAATTTTCAAAGAATATTATGTAATAATTAGAGATAGATTAAAAAAAGCCCAAAAAAGAGCTAACCTAAACGAAGAATTTACTTTACATTCTTTTCGGCATAGTCATGTTTCATTACTTATAGATTTAGGCTATAGTCCAACCATTGTAGCCGATAGAATTGGTGATACGGTAGATACTGTTTTAAAAACATATAGCCATTTATACGCCGAAAGTAAAGAATCACTATCAGAAAAACTCAATAATTTATACAAATGATGTCAAATTGATGTCAATATGTTCTTAAAAAACAAAAAAGCCTTGAATTCATCAAGGTTTTTTAATAGTTATTATTCACCAACGTATGGTAATAATCCCATTTGTCTAGCACGTTTGATAGCTACTGCTAATTGTCTTTGATATTTAGCAGAAGTTCCAGTTACACGTCTAGGAATGATTTTACCGTTAGCTGAAACAAATCTTTTTAATAATTCAACATCTTTATAATCGATGTAAGTAATTTTGTTTTTTGTAAAATAACAAACTTTTCTTCTACCCATTCTTTGTCTTTTAAAAGCCATGTTCATATACTCCTTTTCTAAAATTGAATATCGTCTTCCATGATATTAAATGAATTATCAAAATCTTTTTCTAATTCAACTGTTTGCATATCTTGGAAATTATCTGTTTGTGGTTGAGCAGGTTGAGAATATTGATTATTCATCATACCTTGGTTCATAGAACTTTGGTTTCTTTCTCTTTGAGCTCTTGTTTCTAAGAATTGAACAGAGTCACAAACAACTTCTGTAACGTATACGCGTTGTCCTTGAGCATTATCATAAGATCTAGAACGAAGTCTACCTTCAACTCCTACTAAAGATCCTTTTGCACAATATTGTGCAACATTTTCAGCGACTTTATTCCATACAACGCATGAAATATAATCAGCTTGTTGCCCATCTGCAGAGTTATAGTTACGATTTAACGCTAACGTAAAACTTGTAACTGCAGCCCCGTTTCCAGTTCTTCTAAGTTCTGGATCACGAGTCATTCTACCAACCATAACAACTCTATTAATCATCGTCAAATGCCTCCTAATTATTTACGAAGAGTTAAGTGACGTAAAACTGAAGCGTTGATTCTTGATAAACGTTCGAATTCAGCGATTTCTGCTGGTGCACAAGTTACATCAACTACAACATAGTAACCTTTTGTGTAATCTTTAATTTCGTAAGCGAAATCACGTAATCCCCATTCGTTGACATTATCAACTGAACCACCGTTAGCAGTTAAGATTGATTTGAAGTTTTCAATTAAAGTATTTCTAGCTGCTTCTTCAACATCTGGTTTTACAATAAACATAATTTCATATTTATTCATCTCTTTTACCTCCTATGGTCTTTTGGCTTACTTTTTAGTAAGCAGGCAGTAAAATAATCTTTACATGCTCGTTCATTATATCTTATTGTTTACTTTTATGCAATAATAAAATGATTATTTTATGTAATTTTACCCCTTTATAGGCATATTTTTTTCATATGCTATATTGAGGTGATATTATGAATTATCTATTATTTTTATTTTGGATATTTTTTATGATTTTATTTCATTATTTAATCAAAAATGATTTTTCTTTTATTCAAAAATATCTTAATAAACTTTTTAAATATTCTCCCTTATTTAAAGAATATTTAAAAAAGTATTTAAAAACTATTTTATATACATTTTTTACTTTTATTGTGGGTAAGACTTTTGAACATCTTGATATGTGGGTAGATTTGTTTTTTGTTTCTATATGGATGTTAGTAGATGAAAAAGAAAATATAAATATTGAAAATAAAAAAGAAACAATACCTTCTTTAATAGGTATTGTTCTAGGTTTATTACTCCAATACTTTATATGATTTTACTTTTATACTTTGGATATCTTTATTTTTTATATCTAATGTTCCTTCATAGTAAATATATATTCTATTTCCTTTGATAAGACCTTTATTAGACTCTATTGCTCCCGCAATAGAAATTAAATACTTTTGATGATTATTTGTTTCTATCAATAATGTTTCATCACCCACATTTTTAATTGTTCCTACAATTGTTTCATATTGACTTAAATCTTCTTGATCATCAGATTTAAAATGAAAATATCCAAAAATAACTCCTATTAAAACAAATAAAGCAATTAAAATCCAAACTATACTCTTTTTCTCTTTTCTAATATGCTTACCTTTCATTTTAAATCTTCCTGTGTTGTAATTTTTAAATTACTATAATCTCCTAATACTGCCTTAATATCCTTATCTATATATCTTTCAAATAATTGACTATCATCAGTCGCAACATATCCTTCATCTTTTGCCTTTTGATAAGCCACCTTAATATCTTCACTTTTAAATACTTGTGGTGTTTGAGCCTGCATCAAAGTTTCTCTTTTTAAAGTTTTAACAACAATACCCTCTTTAACTTCTTTAATAGTATCTTTACAAGGAACCATTAATAACCCAGCATCATATGTTTTTAAACATTCAACCAAATCATTAATACTTTTTTTACTTACATAAGGTCTTGCTCCATCATGAATAAAGACATGATTTTCTTTTACTTTTTGTAAACCTTCATAAACACTATCTTGTCTTTCTTTACCACCAAAAACATACTCAATTCTTGAATCATTAACTAATGTTCTTATATCATCTATTTCATTTTCTTTCGTTACAACAATAATTTGTTTACATCTATTATCCTCTAAAAAATGAGAAATATTCATTTCATAAACAGTTTGATTATTTATTTTATAAAAAATTTTATTATATTTCAAACCTGTTCTTTTGCCACTTCCAGCACATAAAAGAATTAAACTATAGTTCATGTTTTTCACCTCATGATTATTTTATCACACCGTGATAAAATAATAAAATTTACATAGATATTTCTAGAAATATGATATAATCTAACTTAGACAAAGGAGAATTTTATGAATACAACACTTATTATTATGGCGGCTGGAATTGGTTCACGCTATGGAAAAGGAATTAAACAACTTGCGAAAATTGGTCCTCATGATGAAATCATTATGGATTATTCAATTTATGATGCGATCGAAGCTGGATTTAATAAAGTTGTTTTTATTATTAGAAAAGATATCGAAAAAGAATTTAAAGAAGTTATTGGCAATCGTATCCAACAACATATTCAAGTTGAATATGTATATCAAGAAATCACACATATTCCTAGTGGATGTAGTGTCCCTGAAGGAAGAGTAAAACCTTGGGGAACTGGTCAAGCTATTTTAGCTTGTAAAGGTATTGTTAATGAACCTTTTGTCATTATTAATGCTGATGATTATTATGGAAAAGTTGCTTTTAAAAAGCTTCATGATTTTTTAATTGAAGATAGTCATAGAAATAGCGAGTTTACCATGGCCATGGCTGGTTTTATCTTAAAAAATACTTTAAGTGATAATGGAACAGTTACTCGTGGTATTTGTGTAGAAGATGAAGCGGGTTATTTACATAGAGTGATTGAAACTAAAGGGATTATTAGAAACAATCAAGGAACAATTGATTGTGATACAGAAGAAAGCAAAGACATCATTCAAGAAAATAACCGCGTTTCGATGAATATGTGGGCTGGTTATCCTTGTTTTATTGATTATCTTGAAAATGGTTTTAAAGAATTCTTATTAGATGATAGTGGAGATGAACTTACTAAAGAATATTTATTACCTATTATTGTTGATCAATTAATTAAAACAAACAGAGCTTCAGTAAAAGTATTAGAAACAACTGATAAATGGTTTGGTGTTACTTATCCAGAAGATAAGCAGATAGTCCAAGATTCTATTAATGAACTTATTGAACAAGGTATTTATCCAGAAAAATTATGGAAATAAAAAGTCTAGCTTAAAGTTAGACTTTTTCATTACCATAAATCATCGGTACAACACGATTATTACCTAAAAAAACAGAAAGTACATCTTCTTTCATATCCAATCCACTATAAATAAAATCCACAAGTTTCTCAATATCTACTTGTAAAACAGCAATCTTTTGATTTTGATGATAATCAAATTCTATAACCGCACATTGTCTTATAATTCCCCATTTTGTATCCTTTGTATCTCCTAGATAATCAGGTAACACAAGAAAATTATAAACACCTACATTCGTCTCATTTTCCTTTTCATAAATACGTTGAAATTGTTCCTGATAGAAAAATTGTTTATAAATATCTAGATTTCCTGGCAAATAATAAGCTTCGTTTTCATAATCCCACCCATAATATTTCGCATCAAGTATACAACAACTTTTTTGTGGACGATCATATTTAGAATTTTCTAGGATTCTTTCACAAACAATATCTGGAATATTCTTTTTATTTTGATTGATAAAAACACTTTCTCTTTCTTGGATAATTTGTTTTTGTTTATGATCTTTTGTCTGTTTTCCTATTGCATTCCAATGATAAGTATTATATTTTGTATCATTAATATCTATTTCTTTATCTAATAATTGACTATTAAAGAGAACATCACCTTTTTGAATACTTATTTGATTTTGAAAAAATTCTCCTATCATCCATTCAAAAACCATTTCAAATTTAAAAGTAATGATTTCTTGACAACTAGAACTTGTTTTATTTTCTTCTATAGTTTTTTTGCACCAATTTTCAATAGATTCATACTTATTTATCAAATCACACTTTTTTTCATTAACTACAAAATATAAATCAAATAATCTTGCATATTTATAGAGTAATATTTCTTTATCAATGCCATCTTTAATAATAACTGATTTTGGTAAAGATAAAATTAATCTATCTTTATCTAAAAAAATGCCTACAAAATTACTTATATACATCCATTCTTTTGTTTCTTTATCCTTATTTCTTCTAAAAAGCGATTCTTTAACATTCTCTATTACTTCTTGATATTTATTATAGTCAACGACTTTACCATCTTGAATTAACTCTATTTCCATTCTTTTACCCTCTACTTATCACACCTATGATATCTCTATTTAAGAAAAACTGTCAAATAAAAAAAAGCTTTTGCTTACGCAAAAACTTCTAAAAACAAATCAATACAAAATAAACAAATATATCAATCAACAGCATCAGTTGTAAAACAATACTAATTATTCATATTTTCTTTGATAATAGATTTTAATTCTTTTTACTCTTAAAGAATATATTTTTCAATATAATTTCCTATTCCATCATGATCATTATCATCGGTAATATAATCAGCTACACTCTTTGTTTTTTCACTACCATTAGCCATAACGACACCAATACCAGCATTTAATGTCATATCATAGTCGTTATCTGCATCTCCAAATGTAACAATATCTTTAATATCAATATGATGTAATTTTAATATTTCTTTAAGTCCTGCAGTTTTTGATATTCTTGGATCCATGTATTCGTACAATACACTCGCTGTTTTAAGTGATGATGATTTATAATCATCACTATGAAATGTTTTAGATCTTTCAATGATTTGATCCATATATTCAGGTTTACAAATAATAATAAGCTTAGCTTTAGGTGACGTTAAATATTCATCATCCTTTGGTGAATAAAAAATACCATCTTCAGGAATCGCAAAATTACAATCCATATCTTCATAATGCTTTACAATTTCTTTAATCAACTCTCCATCTAATGGATATTGAGCTTTAGAAATATCAAACGTATAATCATAAATTTCCGCTCCACCAGTACCAACAACCATATCTACCAAACCTTCAATACCCCAAGTACCAAGTAATGTTTGAATACTATTAACATCTCTACCTGTTGATAAACCAAAAAGAATTCCTTTTTCTCTAGACTTTTTAATCATTTCAACTGTCTTCTTTGTAACTACACCTTCACTTGAAAGAAGTGTTCCATCTATATCACACATAATTGCTTTTACGTTCATAAAAATACCTCCTACTCAAATCATAAATAATCTTTTCAATTGAAACAATTAGAGTACAAAAAAAAGAATTTTTTTCTCAAATTCTTTTTTCTCTTAATTATAAATTAGAATTATTTTCTCATTATTTTTCACTGTTTTTTCAAAATTTAGTGATTTTGTATATAGAAAACTCATTGTTTTTTTGTTGAATTGATAACAAAATTATCATTTATTGAAATTTATTTAATAGTCCCTTCTACAATATTATTATAATAAGCCAATTTCTTTTCAATATTCTCTTGATAATCCAATTTAAAATAACATGTATATAAAACATCTAAAATATAAAGAATAGAAAGTCGTGTTGAAAAAGATGAAATCTTTTTATAATGATTTTCATAAGATGATATATAGAGTTGATAATCTGGATCAAAATCTTTAAATGTATAGTCATACGATGAAATTAAAACGATTGGTGTTTTTACCTTATGCAATATACGAGGTAAAATATCAGATAATATACCTCTTCCTCCAAAAGTAATAATAATTGCTAGATGATTTTCATCACTACTTGCTGCTATAAGTCTTTGTTGGTATTCATCAATAGGAACATTTACTTGTTTACCTATTTCTTGCATTTGAAATTGAAAATTCAGAGCAAAATTAATATTACCTGCAGAAGTATACACATCTATGATTTGTGCTTTTTTCATTGCTGATGCAATAAGCCGTAATTGGTCTAAGCTAAAAAGATTAGCTGTTAGATTAAGAGTTTGTTCATAATCTTCTTTGATTTTTTGAATGATTTCATAATGTGTTTGAAATTGATTAACAGGAAAATCAAAATTAAAATTTTCGTTACTTTTTCTATAGTCATCAAGAGAACTGGTTATTTTTATTTTTAAGTCAGAAAATCCTGATAGTCCTAATTTATCACATAAACGATAAACTGTTGCTGTTGAAACAAAACAAACTTTTCCAAGATCTTTTGACGACATTTTTAAAACATCTTCAGGATGTTTTAAAATATAATTTGCCAAGATTCTTTCATTTTTTGATAAATCTTTGTTTTCTTTTAAATTTATAAATAGATTCATATCATCACCATCTTTATTTTAATGCATTTATACCCATAAATGCATTTTTTTCATATACTAAAAAAATTTCAATTTTCAAAAATAAAAGTGCCTACACTTGGTAGACACCTTCTCTTTTATTCAAATTCATTAGTTCTAGCAACTTCTCTAATCCATGAAGCTGATTTCTTTTCTTTACGTTTATAACCATCATCTAAACATACACGAACAAATCCGTATCTGTTTTTAAAAGCATTACACCATGACCAGTTATCAATAACACCCCAATAATGATATCCTAAACAATTAGCTCCATCTTCAATTGCTTTAGCGATCCATTCTAAATGATCTCTTACAAATTCAATACGATAATCATCTTGAACAGTTCCATTTTCATCCATATATTTTTCTTCACCTTCAACACCCATTCCATTTTCAGAAATAAAGAAAGGTAAATCTGGACATTCTTTTTTAATTTTCATTCCAAAGTCATAAATTCCCTTTGGATAAATTTCCCATCCACGATATACATTCATTTTTCTTTCAGGCCAAATATAAGGTTTAGAAATACATGGTAAACCATTTTCATCAAACTTACTATCAGGTGCTTGTACACGTGTTGGTTGATAATAGTTAAATCCTAACCAATCTACTTTACCTTGAGCTAAGATAGCTTCATCTCCAGGACGACGATTGATTTCTACTTTCCAATCGTTTTCTACAGTATCTAAAACATCTTGTGGTAAATGTCCATGAGCAACGACATCTAACCACCATCTGTTGTGTAATCCATCTGTCATACGTACTGCTTCTAAATCTTCAGGAGTTGGATTTTCTTTTGTATATGGTGGAGCAAAACAGTTAATCATTCCAATTTTAGCACCTTCACATAATTTACCTTCTGCTTTTAGTTTTCTAAAGTTTGCGACAGCTAAACAATGTGCTAAAGTAATATTATATTGTACATTGATTGATTGTTTGAAATCTTTTTGATATGGATACCAAACACCATGTAAGAATTGTTGTTCTGGTTCTACAATAGGTTCATTGAAAGTAAACCAATATTTTACTTTATCTCCAAATTCTTCCATTGCAATCTTTACAAAGTTCGCATAAGCTTCAACAACTTCTCTATTTTGCCATCCACCACGTTTTACTAAATATTCAGGCATATCGAAATGATACATGTTCATGAAAATATCAATTCCATTTTCATTTGCGCAATCGATTAATTTATGATACCAAGCGGCACCTTCTGGATTTAATTTACCATCTTGATCTAATAAACGTGTCCATTGCATAGAAGTTCTAAATGATTTAAAGTTTAAACTTTTTAATAATTTAATATCTTCTTCATATTTATGGTACATATCATTTCCAACATATGATCCCACATTATTAAAGAAAGCATTAATTTCTTGATCAGAATACATATCCCAATAAGAACGTAATCTTCCACCTACATTCCAGGCACCTTCTGTTTGAGGCCCTGACATTGCTGCACCAAAAAAGAAATCTTTAGGTAATTTAATAGTCATCTTTTCTTCCTCCATTATTTTCATGATTATTATACTGCCATTATATCATGAAACTAGAGTTGTTAGAGGAAATGTATTTTATTTTCAAAGTATTATTATTTTATAAAATTTAGTGTAAATAAAATACAACAAATGCCCTTATTTAGGACATTTGTTTAATTTGTTTCATCATTTTAGATAGATTAATCGGAACATGTTCCTCTTTTAATAAATTGTGTATTTTCTCAATAGAAATATGTTCACGTAAATGAATAATTTTTTCTATTATTTCTTTAGATAAAGGTTGATATTCAATTGTTTGATCAACCTTATCAAACAATTCATGCTTTAAATACTTAGTTTGTCTACTTTTTTTAAATCCCATACAACAACATGACGTACATGTTTGACTCATTATAAAAACAACATTTTCAAAACTAATCTTTCTTTTAGCTTGATCTTCATAATAACCATCATCTAAGATTTGTGAAAATAAATGAATAATTTCTTCACATGCTTGATCAATATGATCTAATAATAAAACAGTATGTGGATAACTTTGTAAAGTTGATAAAAGAAGACTTGGTTGTTCATGATATGTTTCTAGAAGTTTATAAAGGGAATGGCTTTCTTGATATTGATTCATATCTAATTTTAAATAATGATAATTTAGATATTTAGCTAAGGATTTAGCCGTTAATGTTTTACCACAACTTGTTGGTCCATAAATAAAAAAGGAGATAGGTAATTGTTTATGTTGAAATGTTTCAATCATCTGATGAATTCCTTTTTCTTGACCTAAAATATCTTTATTTAATTGTTTTTCTAATTTTTGGTAATCCATTTGATGATGAATTGTAATATTTAAATACTTTTCAATTGTTTCTACAATTCTATTCTTTGTAAGTTCTTTTTCATGATAAAATTTAGCTTTAACACATGATAAATCTAAGATATCAATCGCTTTATCAGGATAAGTTCTATTTTTAATATGACAATCTACTAATTCTATTAATTCTTTTAAAAGTACATTATCTATTTTAATTTGATGATAACTTTCATAATAACCTTTAATTCCTTTTAATATCTCTAATGTTTCCTCTTTTGTATTTTCTTTTAAAGTGACAATAGAAAACCTTCTATTCATTGCATGATCTTTTTCAAAATGTTTATAATATTCATCAATAGTTGTAGCACCAACAACCGTCATATCTTTTCTAGCAAGATAAGGCTTTAAAATATTAGAAGCATCAATTGCCCCTTCAGCTCCACCAGCCCCAATGACATTATGAATTTCATCAATAAAAATAATCACATTATCCAAATCTTTTACTTTATCAATAATCTTTTTAAACTTCTCTTCAAATTCACCACGATACTTTGTACCCGCAACCAGTGAAGATAAAGAAAGTTCATAAATAATCTTATTCTTCAAAGAATCTACTACTTTTCCTTGATTGATCATCATTGCTAATTTTTCTACTAAAGCTGACTTACCTACACCCGCTTCACCAATAATCAAAACATTATTTTTTTCTTTTTTAGATAAAATAGTACATACTTGATCAATTTCATTTTCTCTACCAATAATTTTATATTTTTTAGTCTTCACTTTTTTATTAATATTGACAAGTGTTGGTATTTGATCCAACGGTGTTTCAAAAGCAGATTTTTCCTGCAACAAATAAATAACTTCTTCTACATCTACATGATATTTTTGTAATATTTCATAAGCAACTGATTCTTTTTCTTTTAATAAAGAAATAATTAAGATATTTAAAGTCACTTGATCTTGATTTTTATCTTTAGCGTATTCAATACTTCTCTCTAATATTCTTTTTACACTTTGACTATATTCCATATAAAAAGGTTGATCATCATTTGTGCCAAACAACCTTTTTATATCTTCTTCTACAGCTGTATCATTGACATCATATTTTTGTAATAATCTTTTTAATTGATTATCATGAATCTTTAATAATGAAAGCAATAAATGTTCACTTCCAACATTTTGATGACCAAAATCAAAAGATAAACTTTCAGCTACCACAATCGCCTTTTGTGCTTGTTCATCAAATTCTCTCAACAATGACTTCACCTCTTTCCTTATAATAGTATGTACAAACTTAATAATTATTAGTACACACCATTAAGAAAACATCTTAATCAACCAAGATTTCTTTTTAATTTCTTTACTTGATGTACAATAAGAAACTTGTAACTTTCCTTCTAAAGATTTACCTTTACCTTCACCTAATACAATCGTATAAAGACCATTATAATATTTTGCATTAAAATCATCTTGATGATCTGCTAAAACTTGATAAACATCATCAACACCTTTGACCCATTTTTTATAATTTAAAAGAAGTTGATCTTTTACTTTGTACATTTCATCAATATCTTCTTGTTGATAAGAAGAACCAATGATCTTATATCTTGGTGTTTCATTTACTGCACAAACGCTTGTTAAATTCATCATAATTAAAAGAAAAATAATGATTTTTTTCATAAACTTCACCTCAAGTTCATTATGTTCGTTTATAATAAAAATAAACATAAGGAGTGAACTTTTATGAGTCGTATCATGCAAAAAGAAATAAAAAGTGAAATGAATGATTTTTTCTTTGCGAAAGATCATTTAGATTTTTATCATGAATATGTCAACGTTGAACAAAAGTATTTAGCAGGTATTAAGGAAGTAAGAACAAAATTAGAAATTTTAGATGATGAATTTCATCATCGTTTTGATCATAATCCTATTCATCATATGGAATGGCGTTTAAAATCTCCCCATAGTGTTGTTGAAAAAATGAAAAGAAGAAATCTTCCTGTAGAAGTTTCATCAATCAAAGGAAATATTGAAGATATTGCTGGTATACGTGTGATTTGTCATTATATTAAAGATATTTATCGTATGTCTGATCTTCTTTTAAGACAAGATGATATTCATTTATTAAAGATTAAAGATTATATTAAAAATCCTAAAGAAAATGGTTATCGTAGTTTACATCTTGTTGTAGAAGTTCCTGTTTATTTAGCGAATGAAAAAGTAATGGTTCCTGTAGAAATACAAATTCGTACTATTGCGATGGACTTTTGGGCAACATTAGAACATCATTTACGTTATAAAAATGATAAAGAAATTTCCGATGATATTCGTAATCGTTTATCAGATTGTGCTAAAAGCATTACAGATATTGATTATGAAATGGAAGATATACATAATGAAGTCTTTGGTCATCACAAAATCTAAAATATAATAGTTAAAAATTTATCTTAAAACACTACATCTACGTAGTGTTTTTATTATGCTTAATACCAGTGGACAATCTGTCCAATGACAACCTAAAAATACCATGTTACTATCGTTTAAAGAAGCAAAAATTGTTTCTTAAATAAAAACCACGTCTAAATTGGTGCAACCATCTTTTTATACTTTTTAAACATGAATAACGCTCTTTATAAAAATGGCATGGAAAGAATTAATAATGATGCTCTTGCAACACTTACTATCCTAGTAGCGAGTTCAAGACCTGAAGATAAGGAAATTATGATGCAATTAATTAAAACGATTATTAAATAGAAAAGAACTATTCAATTGAATAGTTCTCACTATGTTAGTCTAAATCTTCTCCTTGAGAAGCAATGACTTTTTTATACCAATAGAAAGAATCTTTTTTACTTCTTGCCATTGTTCCAGTTCCATCATCATGTTTATCAACATAAATGAAACCATAACGTTTTCTCATTTCTCCAGTACCTGCAGAAACTAAATCGATACATCCCCAAGTTGTATAACCAATAAGGTCTACACCATTTTCAATAGCTTTTGCCATTTCTTCAATATGTGCACGATAGTATTCAATACGATAATTATCATGAATACTTCCATCTTCTTCTACAGTATCATAAGCACCTAAACCATTTTCTACAACCATTAATGGTTTTTCATAACGATCATAAATCATTTCTAAATAATATCTTAATCCTTTAGGATCAAGTGCCCATCCCCAATCAGAATATTCTAAATATGGGTTACGTACACCAAATGACATATTACCACTTACTGTATCATCATTTTTATGAGTAGTAACAGCTTGTGACATGTAATAAGAGAAAGTATACATATCTACTGTTCCTTTTTTAAGTTCTTCTAAATCTTGTTCAGTAATATCTAATTGAACATTATGTTCCTTCCATAAACGTTTTGTAAATGTTGGATATTTACCTTTACATTGAACATCTCCACAATAGAAGATACCTTTTTCCCATTTAGAACGATTGAATAAGATATCTTCTGGATCAGATGTTAATGGATAATAAGTAATACCACAAATCATACATCCAATTTTATTTTCAGGATCAATTTCATGTCCAATTTGTACTGCTCTTGCACTTGCGACAAATTGATAATGTAAATGTTGATAAGCTTCTTGATATGCTTCATCACTGGCATTATCTGGTAAGAAATTGATTGTATTATTGATTTCATTGAATGTTAACCAGTATTTAACAAGTCCTTTGTATTCATTAAAGATTGTTGTTACGTATTTTTCATAAAGGGCAATATATTTACGATCTAACCAATCTCCATATTTTTCTTCTAAAGCAAGTGGTGTATCAAAATGCCAAATAGAAACAAGTGGTTCAATACCTGCATTTCTAAGTTCTGTAAAAACATTACGATAAAAATCTAAACCAGCTTGATTTGGTTTTTCTTCTTCTCCTGTTGGATAAATTCTTGACCAAGAGATTGATAATCTAAACATCTTAAATCCCATTTCTTTAAGTAAAGCAATGTCTTCTTTATAATGATGATAGAAATCAATACCATCATGGTTTGGATAAAGTTCATCATCAAATACAGCAAAATGAGCTCCTTCTGGTAATTTAAATCCATGGTTAGGTAATTTTTGTTTATTCCCATCTTTATCAATAAAAGTAACCATACGCGGTGTATTTACTGTTCCACCTGTCGTTACATCTGTACGTGCCATTCCACGTCCATCCACGTTCCAAGCACCTTCACATTGGTTAGCAGCTACTGCACCACCCCAATAAAAATCTTCACTAAATTTCATTGATTTTCCTCCTTAAATTATTTTTATTATAAAATATTTTTATGTCTTATGTATTAAATTTTCATTCTATGCAATAAATAAAACCACACATGTATAAACAATCAATGTAATTACCATAAATAATGAAATGAAAGCAGCCGTAAAGTCTTCATCTTCTTCACTTTTATTAAGTGGTGAAATCAACATTGGCATCGCAAATCCAGTTGGACACATGAAATAAATGAGAACAGCCATCATATAGATCTTATCTGCCATTAAATGTGGGAAGAAGACAAAGAATCCTGCAATAACAAAAATATAGAAGACAATTCTTACACCTACAAGCTTTAGTAATGATCCTAAAGTATCTTTATTGATTTTTAAATTATAACCAATAATCAATAAAATAAGACTCACAATAGGAGCTGTTGCTTGTTGAATTGTATTTGTATAAAGATCAATAAAAGCAGTTTGACTTAACAAGTCATAGACACCTAAAAGATTTAAGACAACTCCTAACATCACTGCAATTACAAAAGAATTCGTAAAAATCGTCTTTAATAATTCTTTAGTACTGGTATTACCTGATGTAGCTTTGGCAACTAAAACAGGAATAATAATAAAAGCAATCACTGTTCCAGCAATATCAAAAATAACTGTATTACTGGCATAAGCAACTCCTACAATAGAAGTATAAAGAGGTAATGCAACATTTCCACCTTCACAAGTAGTTAGTAAATAAGGAAAAATATGTCCTACTTCCTTACCTGTAAACTTAGTAATACATTTGCCTAAAACCAAAGCCAGTGTAAAAGCAATTAAAACATATAAAACAATCAAAATAGCTGATGATTCTATCTTAGCAGTAAATAAAACATTGAAAATAAGTATTGGAAATAATACATTAAAGACAATATGATTGGCTCCTTCTTTTTGTGCAGGACTAATAAAGCCTTTTATACGAGCAATCATACCTAATATAATCATAAAAAACACAGGAAACAATGTTGATAATGCATTCATAAATAACCTCCTTTTTTTTCATTTGTATTGTATAGTTCATTATTTATAATTACAAATACTTATATATTATATATATTTATTACTTTTATTTATAAGTAGTGATATACTCTTACTAGAGGTGATTTTATGGAAATACGTGTTTTAAAATACTTTTTAACAGTTGCACAGGAACAAAGTTTCTCCAAGGCCGCTAAAGTACTCAATGTCTCACAACCTGCACTTTCTAAACAAATTAAAGATTTAGAAGAAGAATATCAGATAACATTATTTAATCGTACAACGCGTTCTTTATCTTTAACAGAAGAAGGCAGATTATTTAAGGAACAAGCAAAACAAATTATTAGTTTAGTAAATCGTACAGATTCTTATTTAAAGAATATTAATAAATATATTAGTGGTGATATTTATCTTGGTTGTAGTGAAAGTGAAGCAAATCGTATTGTCATGAAAGCAATCAGTAAAACCCAACAACACCATCCTGATATTAGGTTTCATATTTATAGTGGAAATGCTCAATATGTTGAAGAACAACTTGATCAAGGTATTTTTGATTTAGGAATTGTAACTGGTCCTGCCGATTTATCAAAGTATGATTATCTTACATTACCGACTCTTGATACGTGGGGTGTTCTCATGAAAAAAGACAGCGAACTAGCCAAACTTGATACAATCTCACCTAAAGATTTGTTAGATAAGCCGATGATTATTTCTAATCAAGAAATGGTAAAAAATGGTATTAGTGGTTGGCTTGGTGGTAATCAAAGAGCTTTAAATGTCGTAGCAACTTATAATTTATTTTATAACGCTAAACTGATGTGTGAAGAAAATGTTGGTTATGTTTTAACATTAAAGCATCTTTATAATGAATCAAATGATAGTCCTATTTGTTTTAAACCTTTAAATCCTCCTCTTACTTTAAGGAGTCATCTTGTTTGGAAAAAATATAAAGTTTTTCCTAAAGCTATTGAAATCTTTTTAGAAATACTTAATGAAGAAATTAAAAAAAGCAGTTGATGAAATGACTTCATTTCATCACTGCTTTTTAGTTAGTTATTGTTTCTTTAAGCCAATCTACAAACTCATCCATGCCTTCACCACTTTTAGCGCTGACACAAAGAATTGTTGCATTAGGATTTAAGTTTTTGATATTTTCTTTTGCTTTTTCAATATCAAAATCAAAATAATCTAATGTATCTATTTTAGAAATCAATACAAGATCACAAACACTAAACATTAAAGGATATTTTAATGGTTTGTCGTCTCCTTCAGGAACTGATAAAATCATAAGGTTTTTATGGGCCCCCGTATCAAATTCTGCAGGACAGACAAGATTTCCTATATTTTCTAGAAAAAGAAGATCAAAATCATCGACCCCAAATTCATCGATAGCTCTTGTTGTCATTTCTGCATCAATATGACATAAACCTCCATTATGAATTTGAATAGAAGGAACACCTGTTTTATCCGCAACCTTTTGAGCATCTAAAGATGTTTCAATATCAACATCCATAACACCTATTTTATATTGGTCTTTAATTCTATTGATGACATCTGAAAGAAGGGTTGTTTTTCCAGAACCTGGTGAAGACATCACATTAAGCATGGTTACCTTTTTTTCAGATAATCTTTCACGAAGTTCATCAGCTGCTAGATTATTAGCGTTAAAGACATTTTCATGAACTTCTATGACTCTTACTTTTGACACCTATTTTTCCTCCCATTCTTTCATTTTTTCTTTTAAATAATTGATCCAAGATTCAAATCCTTCATCTTTTTTAGCAGAAATATAAAAGATTTGTACTTTTGGATTTAAAGTATGAATTCTTTTTTCAACCAACTCTTTATCAAAATCAAAGACTGCTAAAGCATCTACTTTATTAATTAAAACAACATCAGATACAGTATAAACAAGAGGATATTTTGCAGGTTTATCATCCCCTTCAGGAACTGATAAGATCGTTATATTGATTCCTGCACCGGTATCAAATTCTGCCGGACATACAAGATTTCCAACATTTTCAATGAAAATAAGATCAACATCATCAATCCCCATTTCATTTAAACCTTGTTGTGTCATTGCTGCATCCATATGACACATTCCACCCGTATGAAGTTGAATGGCCTTAGCGCCCCCTTCTTCAATGGTTTGAGCATCAACACTGGCATCAATGTCACATTCCATAACACCGACACGACAAGTATCTTTTAATCTTTCAATGGTACGAAGAAGTGTTGTGGTTTTCCCTGATCCCGGTGAAGACATCACATTGATCATTAATTTTCCTTGTTTTTTAAATTCATCACGTATTTTATCTGCAGTGACTTCATTTTCTTTAAAGATATTTTGTTTAAGTTCCACTATCTTCATAAATACCAATCTCCTTAATATTAAACTCATTTCCTTTGAGTAAATAAGTATGTTCACTATGGCAATAAGGACATTTTTTCCCATAATCAATGGTTCTATATTGTCCTTTACAATCTTCACAATAAGTAATCGCTTCTAATGTTTCAATATAGATTTTTGCATGTTCTGTCACAGCTTCTTTTTTTCTTGCCCAGTTCCAACAATCTACTAATTGATCATGAATGACACCAGAAACTTCTCCAATTTCCAGTGTCACATAATCTATTTTTTTTACATTGTTTTCTTCAGCTACTTTTTTTACATCTCTTACAACATAAAAGGTTACTCCTAATTCATGCATCTTAATGTTCTACCTTTTTCTTTAAAATAATATTTTTTACACGTTTTAATTGATAAGGAATAATTGCTTTAAATTTATCTTCAGCTACTGTCATTGTTGAACATTCAGGATGATCACGATGTAATTTAATAGCATCAAAATCACATTTTGTTGTACAAATACCACAACCAATACATTTATTAGCATCAACAATCGTTGCACCACAGCCTAAACATCTTGATGTTTCTTTTTTGATTTGTTCTTCTGTAAGTGCTAAAACATTATCTTTAAACTTATCAGTTACTTTTGAATTAATACCTTCTACTTGTTTAGGTCCTCGATCATAACTTTCCACTAAAATATCATCTGTATCAAGTGGTTTAAATTCCCAACGATTACGTCCTGTTTCCATATGTCCATGATGAACATAACGATGTAATGATTCAGCTGCAATCTTTCCTTGTGCAATAGCATCAATAGCGAATTTAGGTCCTGTATAAACATCTCCACCTGCAAAGATATCTTCAACACTTGATTGGAAAGTGACTTTATTTAATTCAATGGCTGGTCCATTAAACTTCACATCTTCACCTTTTAATAAATCTCCCCAAACGCTACGTTGACCGATGGCAAAGATAACACGTTCACAATCAACTGTAACTGTTGTATTTTCATCATAAACTGGCGCAAATTTACCTTCATCATTAAATACGGAAACACATTTTTTGAAAACAATAGCACTTACTTTACCATTTGTTTCAATTATTTCTTGAGGTCCCCATCCACAATGAATCGTTACACCATCTTCTCTTGCTTCTGCAATTTCTTCATTAGAAGCTGGCATATCTACTTCTTGTTCTAAACAGAATTGTTGTACTTGACTTGCTTTATTTCTTGATGATACACGAGAAGCATCGATGGCCACATTTCCACCACCAACGACAACGACTTTACCATCAAACGGTATATTTCCACAGTTAGATTCATGTAAATAATCAATCGCTGTCATTACACCTTGTGAATTTATATTTTTAATATCAGGTAAGCTACCCGCACTGCAACCAATGGCAATATAGAACGCTTGATACCCTTGTTCTCTTAATTGTTGAATTGTTACATCTTTTCCTACTTCAATTCCTGTTTTGATTTCTACACCCATTTCTTTTGCGACATCTATTTCAGCATCTAGAACATCTTTTTCTAATTTATAAGATGGAATACCATAACGTAACATTCCTCCTGGATGTTCGTTCTTTTCAAAAACAGTAGGACGATATCCTGTTTGTGCAAGATAGAAAGCTGCTGTTAAACCAGCAGGTCCCCCACCAATAATCGCAATCTTTTCAGCAAAATGATCCATATGAATACTTGCTGGAATAACTACAGGTGGAATATATCTTGTATCAGCATTTAAATCTTGTTTGGCAATAAATCTTTTAATGGCATCAATTGATAAAGCTTCATCAATTTTACCACGTGTACACGCATCTTCACATCTTCTATTACATACCGCTCCACATACTGCTGGGAATGGATTTTGTTTTTTAATTAAAGCCAAAGCATCTTTGTATCTTCCTTGAGAGGCCATTTTAATATATCCTTGAACAGCAATGTGTGCAGGACAAGCACTTTTACAAGGAGCAGTTCCTGTTTCATGGGTATTAATTCTATTATTATCACGATAGTTAAAATCGTATTTTTCTGGTCCCCATTTAACAGCATCAGGTAATTCTTGTTTTGGATATTGTACTTCTGTACCATCTTTTTTACATAATTTTTGTCCTAATCGTACAGCCCCTGCTGGACAATATTCCACACATCTACCACAAGCTACACATTTATCTTTTTCTACATGAGCAACGTAAGCAGAACGTGACATATTTGGGGTATTAAATAATTGTGATGTTCTTAAAGCATTACAAATTTCAACATTACAGTTACAAATACCAAATATTTTATTTTCTCCATCAATATTCGTAATTTGATGAACAAAACCATTATCTTCCGCACGTTTTAAAATAGCTAAGGCTTCTTCTTTAGTAATATCATGTCCTTTACCTGTTTCTCTACAATAATCAGCAAAGTCACCAACACCAATACACCAACCAAAATCATCATCAGCACAACCATCATCAATGGCTTTTCTTGAAGCTCGACAAGAGCATCTTCCTACACCAATTTTACCTTCATATTTTTCTAACCAGTAAGAAAGCTTTTCAATATCAATAGCTTCATTTTCCATTGAAATAGCTTTTTCTACAGGAATAACATGCATTCCTACTCCTGCCCCTCCAGGTGGAACCATTTGTGTAATACCAGCAAGAGGAATATAAGTCATACGTTCAAAAAATGCCGCGACATCAGGATGATCTTCTAGACGAGGATTTGAACGATCTGGTAATTCTTCCATATTAAATAATTCAGCACTTCCAGGTACAAACATTGGTAGAATATATCTTCTTTCACTTTGTGGCGCTGTGCGTCCATGATGGTCATAATGATAACCATAATCATATTCTAACAATCCTAAATAACTCATTTCATCTAAAGTTTTTTGGAAATGCTCTTCTTGATCTTTTGAAACCTTACATAAATCACACATTTCTTTAAATGTATAAGGGGTACGCTTTTTCATTGCTAAAGCAATATCTGCCATTTCATCACTGACAATTTCAGCCAATCCCCAATATTCAGGATCTTCAACTTTGACACCACCGAAAATGTGTCCGGCAACATCAGTAATCTTTCTTCCTAATTTAACAATTTTCTCTCTTGGAGGATTGTCATGCTTATGGTTTGCATTCCACTCCTCATATTTTTTCATACTCATTTTTTATATTCCTTTCTCCAATAAAATTGTTTTAAATCAAAAACAATATATCAATTTCATTATACATGAATCCTAAATATTAAGATATTGTTTAGAAACATTTATTGAAAAAACGATTATTTTTCCACATAAATTCAAACATTTTGTTTCTTTTGCCTAAAAATAAAAGGAGACTTTTAAGCTCCTATTTATCTCTTCTTGCTTTTCTATCAGCAATAATATCAGAAATATCAAATGGTACTTCATCATCTTCTTGTTCATAAACATTTAAAAATGAAACATCTTCTACACTTCTAAGTGGAAACTCTGATTTTGCAGTCACATCTTTTAAATCACATTCAATAACACCAATATATATACCTGGAATAACTTTTCTTTCACTCAATGGTTTAATAGCACGATCATTACATATATAAAGCAAATTATAACCTTTTTCCCATGTTTCTGGATCATCTTTATAATCCAACATCTTCATTTTTCCTTTCGCAATCACACTACGATAATTATGATAATGTCCTTTATATTTCTTATCAGGAAAATCATTAAAGATACTAAATTCAATACATACTCTTGGATCTTTCTTAAGTAATTCTACTTTTTTTCCTACTTTCATAAAATGTGTATATACATTCAAATGCGTATCTGTCATCTCAAACCCAAAACTCATTGGCACAACATAAGGAAAACCATCTTCATCATTCATTCCCACATTAATAATATTCATTTCTTGAAGCATAGCTTCTATTAATTTATAATCGACTACTTCTCTTTCAAATCGTCTCATTTCATTCACCTCAATTACACTATACTTTGTTTTGTTTTATTTTCAAATGACTTTCAATAAATGAATAATATCTTATAATATTTTTGAGGTGTCATATGAATACATTAAAAATACAAATCAAACCCTATTATCAAAATAATCCATTTAATTTAAAAGATGATCAAATACATTGTTTATCTACTAATAAAGATGAAGAAGAAATCCAATTACTTCTTAAACAAATGAATCTTTCTAACTATACTGTGTTTCTTCAATTAGATATGGAAAATTATACTTATGGTTATCTACATACATCATCAAATAAAGAATATGATTTATTCTATTATAATGACTTTGATGATTATGAAGATGAAATTGAATTTGGAGTACTGCTTGGATTAAAATGATGACAAAAAGATAAAACGGGCAAATAAGCCCGTTAATAATCTATATCATTTTCTAAATCTTTCCCTTGTGATTCTATCACTTTCTTATACCAATAAAATGACTTCTTAGGATAACGTTTTAATTCCTTTAAATCTTCAAAATCACGATCTACATATACAAAACCATATCTTTTTCTAATTTCCTTATGACTACTTAAAAAATCAATTGGACTCCATGCAAGATATCCCATTAAATCCACACCATCATGTTCTACGGCTGTATTAATCGCTTTAATATGTTTTTGATAATAAGCAATCCGTTCATCATCATAAACTTTTCCATCTTTCATTGTTTCATCAATTCCTATACCATTTTCTACAATAAAAAGCGGTTTATGATAACGATGATAAAAATCAACAAGTGAATATCTTAATCCATCAGCATCAATTTGCCATCCCCATTCATTAGCATCATAATAAGGATTTTTTAAAGATCGTTGATCAAAAATAAGTGCATCTTCTAATTCATTTTGATCTTTTATATCTTCAAAAGAAGAAATAACATTACTACGATAATATGAAAAAGCAAGATAATCTAATTTTTTAGAAGCATCTTTAATCACATCTTTTTCTTCTTGAGACATATTCAACTCAATATTTCTATTTTTAGCGTATTGCATAAAGTATTGAGGAAGTTCACCATTACACATTGTGTCATAAACAAAGTAATTATGCATTTTATTTTTGAAATCTGCTGCTAAAATATCATCTGCTTTACATGTAAGTGGATAAAATGGTGCATGTCCAATCATTCCTCCAACTTGTGCTTGGGGATCAACACGTTTGATAACTTCAACAGCTCTTGCATGAGCTACTTGCACATTCACATTTAAATGTACAAACATTTCTTGTTTCGTCATACCTTCTGGTAATCTTGCACCAGAAACTAAATCTGACATATGGATTGCTAGATTGATTTCATTATAAGTAATATAATATTTAACTTTTCCTTTAAATCTTTCTACAATACTTTCAACATGTCTTGCATAAAATTCAATGACTTCTTTATTCATAAACCCATTATAATGATTTAATAGATAATCTGGCATATCAAAATGAACAAGAGATACAACTGGTTCGATTCCTTTTTCTAATAAATAATCAACCATCTTATCATAAAAATCTAATCCTTTTTCATTTGGTTTTTCTTCATTTCCCAATGGATGGATTCTTGACCAAACAACAGAAAATCGATATGCTTTAAACCCCATTTCTGCCATATAATCAATATCTTCTTTCCAATGATGGTAATGATCCGTTGCTACATCTGTTGTACAAAACATAGGTTTAATTCCTGGTTCTGGAGTTACGACTAAAGTATCATAGACATTCAAACCTTTACCATCTTCTAAATAACCACCTTCAGCTTGAACGTTACTTAAAGCGCCTCCCCATAAAAATTCTTTTTTCATACAATTCTCCTTACTTTGTTGTCATCATAATCATCATTTGACCATCAAGTTCAATTGATGTATTTGTAGGAATCAAAAAATTATCTCCTACTTTAACGTCATATTCGTCTACTTTTCCACTACCTTTTACAACTGTAGCAAGTTGATAATTATCGCATTTATATTGACATTTGCCAATAACAAGCAATTGAGAAACTGTAAATGAATCATTTGAAATAAATGTTGTTTCTTTCATATTTTCATGAACTTTAACAACTGGATGAACATCATTTTTATCGATATTCTTATCGAAAGATAAACAATCAATTGCCTGTTTTAAATGTAATTCTCTTTCATTTCCATCTTTATCTTTTCTATGATAATCATAAAAACGATACGTCACATCCGTAGATTGTTGAATTTCATAAACAACATTCCCTTTACCCATAGCATGTAGACAACCTGCTGGTAAATAAACAAAATCACCATCAGCTACAGGATATTTTTTATAAATATCGTCCCATTTATCTTGATTGATCATTTCTTGAAGCTCTTCTTTATTCTTTGTCTTTTGCCCATAAACAATAGAAGCCCCTGGATCTGATTCAATAAAAAACCACGCTTCATTCTTTCCTCGTTTATAACCAATTTTTTGAGCATGCTCATCATCAGGATGAACTTGAATACTCAAATCATCTTCTGGTCCAACTAAAGAAATAATTACTGGGAAATCCTCACCTGGATGTCCAAATAATTCTTGATGTTTTTCCCATAATTCTTTTAGAGTTTTTCCTTTGAATTCACCATTTATACAAACAGTAGATAAACCTTCACCATCTTGAGCACTAAAAGACCATGATTGACCTATTCCTTCAGGAAAATCATCATACCCAAAGAAATCTCTTACTTTTGTATGACCCCAAATTGCTGGTCTAGGAATCGCTTTAAAAAACAAAACACCCATCTTATCTTCACTCCTTTAAAAAAGGCATATTTCGCCTAAATAGTAAACAAAGCGAACATGCCCATAATTGTTACAAATACAGATAAAATATTAACCATCGATACAACATTTGATTTAATCCTAAATCCATATTTACTAAATATTAAATTATTCACTTGTTTCGCTTTTGTCACATGGTAATCCGCTAATAAAGCAAATACCACAACAACTATTCTCATAGGTAAACTTGTACCAATACCGCTCCCTAATAAATTCCATGGAAACATAGCCAACACTAAAGCTACAACAGTTGCAACCAAAGATGCTGCAATGTAAGGATTCTTTTCATCTTTATGTTTCATCATGCGTTCTTGCTCTTTCAATGATTGTGTTTGATTTTTATTTTTCTTTTTATTTTCATTGTATTTTTCAGCATAACTTACTTGTTTAACTTTAACAACTTCACATCCACAACTATCACAAAATTTTGATGTTTCTTTTATTTCTGCACCACATTTTCTACAATACATAATCTATTCTCCTATTTTAAAATAATTTGTGAAATATTGACTAACGCAACAAAAATACTTAAAAAGATTGAAATATAAGCATAATTCTTATTTCCAGTAGGTGCATATCCTTTCTTTTGATCATCTTTATCAACTTTTAAGGACATCACACCACAAACCAAAGCACCTGCATAAAGCAATGAACTTATAATATATGGTAGTTTGACATTTCCACCAACAGCATTAACAACTGTTCCTCCAATAAAATCTAAACCAATTAAAGCTATAAAAAAGAGGAGGATTCCTAGTTTTGCAAAAGAATTTTTTCTTGGATTTTTCTTTAATTTTTTAGATTCTTTAATCTCTTTCTTTTCTCCGTTAAGTTCTTTTCCACAATGATAACAAAATGCTGAATCTTGTGGTATTTCTTTATGACAATATGGACATTCCATAACTAGTTCCTCCTTTTATTAAAAAGAAGGCTTGAGGCCAATTTGGCACTTAGCCTTCTTTAAATTATTCAATTATTTAATTAAGCAGTTTCGCCATTAAATTTAGCAACTTCAGCTTTTTCATATGATTTCCAGAATGGATAGAAAATAACCATACCAATTGCAAAGTTGATGAATACGATAACAGCGCCACCGATTGACCCACCTGCAGCTAAGTAACCTAAAATTGGTGAAGGTGTAGCCCAAGGTAAGTTCATATACATTTTACCAACAAATCCAATACTTGTTAACCAATAAGTAAACGCACCTGTAAGTGTATGAGTTAAGATAAATGGAACTAATAAGAAACCATTCATAACTACTGGTAAACCAAACATAATTGGTTCAATGATACAGAATACTGCTGGTGGTACAGAATCTGGTAATTTAATAACAATATGTTTTTTATAACAAATATCAATAATATTAATTGCGATAGCACCTGCGATCATTGCTGTGATTAAACCAGCACCACCCCAATATGTAGATTCAAAAGCACTTGCTCCTGCTGATAAAGTACCATCTTTAGCAGTAACAACTAATTGCCCAACTGAGTTGTAGTTTAATAACATGAATGCAAAGAATGCACCAACTGCACCAGTTGTTTTACTGAATCCTTTGATTTCTGCATATTCAGCACCAAATGCAATAATAATGTAAACAGCCATAATACCCATTGATAAACTGTTAACTAGGGCTAAATCTCCAGCCCAAGGTTTTAAAAATGGAATTAAAGCTTTTGTAGTTAATCCACCATCTGAACAGAATAAATAAACAACTAAAAATAATGAACCAACCATAGTGACTGGTAATGCTGCAACCATACCATTAACAATACCACGAACAAATGGAATTTGCCCGAATTTTGTCATTGGTCCAGCGATTACGTCAACTTTTTCTAGAATTTTGTCCATCATGGACTTCTTTTCTGTAGACATATTTTTCTTCCCCTTTCTTAAGAAAGCCTCCTAAATGTAAACGTTTTCCCTTTGCCTACTTATATACTATACTGAATTATTTTCTTTTTCGATATAAACGATTGTCATAATATATGACACTTTTTTTACAAAATTCTCTAAACCTTATATATCATCACAATTTTAAGAAATTAAATTGTTAAAAAACCGCTTGAGAAAACGTTTACATTCATATATAATTTATTTAGGTGGTGATAAAATGCAACTAAAAAAGAATGAAATGAAGATTATTCAGTTATTGTTAGCTTCAGATAACTATATTTCAAGTTATGAAATTGCTAATTCAACAGATATTTCTAGAAGACGTGTAAGAGATGAAATGAAGAATGTTAAAGACATTCTTGAATCACTTCATTTAAATTTATTATCTAAACCTTCTCAAGGTTACTATATCGAAGGAAAGTCATCACAAGATTTAACTGAATTGCAAAGTATTATTAATAAAAATGAACGTGATGATGATTCTTTAATTCCTTCTTTACCAGATGAAAGGTCTAATTATATTTTAAGTCGTCTCATTAATAATAAAGATTATATGAAATTAGAAACTCTTGCTGATGAATTATTAGTTTCAAGAGCGACAATTGCTAATGATTTAGTTTCAATAAAAAAAGAATTTAAAAAATACGGTTTGAAGTTCAATCAAAAACCTAATTATGGTATTTATATTAGTGGGCCTGAAACAGGGAAAAGAAAATGTTTGGTAGATAGTGTCTTTAAAAATCTGAATGTTTCTGATATGTATTTTGATTTTTTAGATACCTATTTTAATTCTCCCGACTATGAGATCATCCAAATATTAAGTGAATATGCTATATCTATCAGTGATATTAGTTTAATAGATTTCTTAATTAGTTTTTCAATTAGTGCAGCACGTATTTCTTGTGGATATTTAATTGGACATCAAACAGAAGGTTTTGAAAAATATCAAAATCGAACAGAGTATTTTGTCGCAAAAAAACTTGCACTATATGCAAGAGAACACTTTAATGTCGAATTTGATGAATATGAGATCCAAAATATTACAATTCAACTGATTTGTAAAAGATCTACAAAAGGACTTACTTTTATTAAAGATCTAAATATTATCAACCTACAAAACGAAATACTTGATAAAATAAAAGAAAAAACTTTAATTACATTTAATGATGAACATTTTAATAAAGTTTTTCCATTATATTTAAAATACACTTTAATAAGGCAAAAATACGGTGAGAAAATACGTACACCACTTTACGAAGATATTCAATACGATTATCCTTTGGCATATTATCTTGCACAAATTGTTTCTCAAACAATTAAAAAACATACAAAAACAGGAATTTCTAGAAGTGAAATAACTAACTTTACTATTTTATTCAACAATACCATCAACAATAAAAAATACAGTCAAAAGAAAGTTTTACTCATTAACTGTATGAGTGAATCTATCAAAACATTTATTAATCATTTTATCGAAAAAGAACTCTATGACCAATTAGTAATCACTAAATCCATTCATTATTATGAAATAGAAGAACAAGATTTAAATCAATATGATCTAATTATATCAACGGCATCTATTCATCGTCAGTTACCAATTCCAGTAATCAGCATAAATTATATTATGACACAAGATGATATTATTCGTATCAAGAGTTATTTATCATATTTATTTAATGATGAACAAATGTTGTATTATTTTCATCCAAATTTTTATCAAACACATGTATCAGTTAAAACACTTAAGGGTCTTGCCACAAGTTTTTATCAATCTATAAAAACAGTGTATCGTCTTAATGATTCAAAAAAGAATGATATTATGAATAAAAACATTTGTTCAATACATACCTTTGAAAATCAAATTGGTCTATTAAGGCTTTCTCGTCCTTTAAATTCTAATAATATTATTTCTATCATTATTTTAGAAGAACCTATGACAATTGAAAATCAAACATTTAAAATAGCTATCTTATTTTCTTGCGCTGGTAATCAAAATGTAATGTATAATACTCTATTTTCAACTTTAAAGAATATTTCTAAAAATAAAGAAGATTTAGATAATCTAATTTTTCATCCTTCTTATACAGAATTCTTATCAATTCTTTTAAAAAACAAATAAAAAACAAATCACTTTATTATTTTATAAAAGAAACTTTAAATACAACAAAAAGGCCCTAAAACTAATTCTTTAGTCTAGGGTCTTTATTTTTAATCTAAATCTTTTCCATCAGATTTTATTGCTTTTTGATACCAATAGAATGAATCTTTTTTACTTCTGTGTAAATCTCCTTTACCTTCATCATCCATATCTACATAAATAAATCCATAACGTTTATCCATTTGTCCTGTAGTAAATGAAACCAAGTCGATTGGTGCCCAAGAAGTATAACCAAAGATATTAACGCCTTCTTCTCTTGCTTTCATTAAGCTTTTAATGTGACTTCTATGATAATTAATACGATAATCATCATGAATAGAACCATCTTCTTCTACTTTATCATAAGCTCCTAATCCATTTTCCACATCAAAAATAGGTACTTGATAACGGTCATTTAAAACATGTAAGAAGTATTCATATCCAGTTGGGTCAATTTGCCATCCCCAATCAGAGGCTGTTAAATATGGATTCTTTAAGTTTGCTGAAGTACCTGCTCCTCCTAATGATTCTCCTTCATCTTTATGTGTTGTTACAACATTAGACATATAATATGAATAAGCTAGGAAGTCAGATTTTCCTTCCATTAAATCTTTTTTATCTTCTTCACTAATTTCTAAAGAAACGTTATTTTGTTTCCAAATACGTTTAGCATAAGATGGATAATATCCTCTAACCATTGTATCTGCACAATAAGCAAATTTTTCTTGGAATTCTTTATAGTTAGCAATCACATCTTCAGGATCACATGTATATGGATAACTACAGAATCCTGCAATCATACATCCTACTGAAATGTTTTCATCAATTTCATGAGCTACTTTAACTGCTTTAGCTGCCGCTACCATTTGATTGTGTAGTTCTTCAAAAGCAAATTGTTTTCCTTCTTTACCATCAAAATGTAATAAAATATTGATTTCATTAAATGTTAACCATTTATCTACTAAACCTTTATATTCACTAAAACATACCCTTGCGAATTCAACAAATTGATGAATCATTTCTCTATTTGTCCAATCACCATATGTTTCTTCTAAATAAACAGGTTCGTCATATTTATATAAAGTAATGACAGGATCAATACCATATTTACGACATTCTTTAAATACATTACGATAGAATTCAACACCTTCTTGATTGACTCCACCTTCTACTCCATGAGGATAAATTCTCGCCCATGAAATAGTTGTATTAAATGTTGTAAAACCAAGTTCTGCAAATAACGCAATATCTTCTTTATAACGATGATAAAAATCAATACCAACATGATTTGTATAACGAATATCATCAAATAATTGATATTTAGCCCCTTTAGGTAAATGATCAAATTGTCTCATTTTACCTCTTGTTCCATCTGCATTTAAATAATGAATCCAACGTCTATCTGTTGTTGAACCTGGATCTCCAAAATCTACTTGAACAGGACTTTTTCCACCTTCGTCCCATCCTCCTTCACATTGAGCAGCACTAATTGAACCACCCCATAAAAACTTATCAGGTATTGCCATTTTCTTTCCTCCTTATAAATGTTTAATATGAATCATTTTACCTTTTAAACCAGGATAATCTCCTGCTTGTACTTTTTCTACATTGTCTTTATGTGCTATAAACCATTTATTCTTTTTCTTTAAGATTCCTCTTCTTTGACAACTGTCTCCTGTTCCTCTTAACAATAAACAAATTGTTTTAAAGGAATTTTTTACTGTTATTGGTGTATAGTGTAATGTTGTTGCATAAAGCTCCACAACTGTTCCTTTTGGTATATAGAAAAGTTCACACTTTTCTATATCATAATCATTTCCAACCATATCTTGTCTTTTTCCAAGTGCAAGAATGTAGTCTGTTACAGCAATGATTGTTTCGCTGCATTGGTGATACTCTAAACCATTTAATACTTTATTTTTACCAGTAACGACTCCTGCCATGACATCTAAATAACCATAAACATCATTAATTAAACCTTGCATACATGGCATTTCTTCTAATGCTTGAACACTTGTATCATAAGCATTTATATTTTGATAGGTTGAAGCATACGCAATAGCTTCTTGCATATCTTGTTTGATGATGCGTCCATATTCATTAAACGAATCATCAAGTTCATGAATTTGGTAATCAGGATTTAATGTTCTTATCTTTTCTAACATTAGTCTAAATCTTCTCCATTTGAAGTGTAAACCTTTTTACAATATTCAAATGAATCTTTCTTATAACGTTTATATGTTCCATTACCAAAATCATCAATATCTACATAAATAAATCCATAACGTTTTCTAATTTCACCAGTACTTGCTGAAACAAGATCAATACATCCCCACCAAGTGTATCCCATTAAGTCGACACCTTCATCAATACCTTCACTCATAGCTTTAACATGTTCTCTCATGTAATCAATGCGATATTGATCATGAACTCTTCCATCTTCTTCTAATATATCAAAGGCACCTAAACCATTTTCACAGTTCATAAGAGGAATTTGATATCTATCATAAATTTCATGCATAAAGAATTTTAATCCTTTTGGATCAATAGCCCATCCCCAATCAGATTCTTTTAAATATGGATTTTTCTTTGACATGAAATTTAAGTTTCCTGTTGCTTCTTCACCATCTAAATGTGTTGTTACACAATTTGAGAAATAATAAGAGAATTCAAAGAAATCTACAGTACCTTCTTTTAAAGCTTTTGTATCTTCTTCTGTAATATCTAATGTGATATTTAATTCTTTCCATAAATGTTTAGCATAACTTGGATAATATCCTCTTACAAAGACATCTCCAGCATACCAGAAGTTTGTTTGCATTTCTTTTTGATTAGCAAGTTCATCTTCTGGATCACATGTTAATGCATGTGTGAAAATACCTGCTTGCATACATCCAATTTTTTTATTTGGATAGTTATCATGTAAGTATTTAACTACTTTTGCGCTCGCTACTAATTGGTTATGTAATACTTGATATTGTCGTTGTACTTCTTCTTGATTGCTTGAATCCAAGATAGAGAATTGAGCAGCATTGATTTCGTTGAATGTTGACCAATAAGTAACTTCTTGGAATTCATCAATAGATGCTTTCCCAAATTCAACAAATTCATCAATTAAAACTCTATTTTTCCAGCCACCTAATTCTTCAATATAGAAAGCAGGCATATCATATTTATATAAGTGAACTAATGGTTCTATTCCATATTTCAAGCATTCTTTAAATACATTATGATAAAATTCTACCCCTTCTGGATTAATTCCTGCTTTAATTCCTTTAGGGAAAATTCTTGCCCATGATAATGTCATATTAAATGCTTTAAATCCTAATTCTGCAAACATCGCAATATCTTCTTTATAATGATGATAAAAATCTGTTGCTTTATGATTAGGATAAAATTCATCAGGATTAATTGCTAATTTAGCACCTTCTGGTAAATTACAATTTTCAATCATTGCTGGTGTTTTACCATAAGTTCCATCTGGCATAATATAAGTTGCCATACGTGGTTCATTCACATTTCCTCCAGTATGATAATCTGTCATATTTGGAGATTTTCCACCTTCGTCCCAACCACCTTCACATTGGTTAGCACTGATATCTCCACCCCATAAAAATCCTTTTGGAAAACTCATTTTTTATTCCTCCTTTATTTTATAATCTATCATTTAACCTATTTATTGTTAACGTTACAAACTTAAATAATAAATAGAGTGTAAACGTTTTCTCATCTCTGCTTATATACTATAATGATTTATCTTTTTTTTCTACACAAACACTTGTCATAATATGTGACTTTTTTTTATTGATTTCTAATAATCATTATAAAAACAAGCTCAAATGAGCTTGTTAATCGAGATCTTCTCCATTAGAAGCGATAACCTTTTTATACCAATAGAATGAATCTTTTCTTGAACGATGTAAATCACCATTTCCTTGATCATCCATATCTACATAAATAAATCCATATTTTTTATCCATTTGTCCTGTTCCTGCAGAAACAAGATCAATACATCCCCAAGTTGTATAACCAAATAGATTAACACCTTCTTCAATAGCTTTTTTCATTTCTTTAATATGTTCACGATGATATTCAATACGTGCAGGATCATGACAAATACCATCTTCACCTTCAGTTTCAATTAAACCAATACCATTTTCCACATCAAACATTGGTGCATTATAACGATCATTAATTAAATGCATTAAATGTCTAAACCCAACTGGATCGATTTGCCATCCCCATGCATTTGCTTTTAAATAAGGATTTTTAACTGTTCCTAAAACATTTCCTGCAGTATGATCATTTTCTTCAACTTTATGTGTTGTGACAACACCTGAAGCATAATATGAAAAACCAATGAAGTCTGATTTACCATTCATTAAATCTTCTTTATCTTGTTCTGTAATTTCTGGTGTAATACCATATTTTCCCCAAATTCTTTTAGCAAATGGTGGATAATATCCTCTCATTTGTGTATCAGCACTATAACAGAAGAAATCTTGGAAGTTTTCATAACAAGCAATAGCATCTAATGGATCTGGTGTTAATGGATAAGACATATTTCCACAAATCATACATCCTACTTTAAGATTTGAATCAATTTCATGTGCAACAATAGTTGCTCTTGCAGCAGCTACTAATTGGTTGTGTAAATAAATTAAATTTCTTTGATTTTTTTCTGTTTTTTGACCATCTCTTGGCATAATGATATTGATTTCATTAAATGTCATCCACTTATTAACATAATCTTTATATTCTGTAAAACATACTCTTGCAAATTCAACAAATTCATCGATCATAGCACGATTATGCCATCCACCATGTTGTTCTAAAAGCGAAACTGGTTCGTCATATTTATATAATGTAATAACAGGATCCATCCCATATTCTTTAGCTGTCTTAAAAACATCTCGGTAGAATTCAACACCTTCTTGATTGATTCCACCTTTAATTCCATGTGGATAAATTCTTGCCCATGAAATGGATGTATTAAATGTTGTATATCCCATTTCTTTAAATAACGCTAAATCTTCTTTATAACGATGATAGAAATCACTTGCTACATGATTTGTATAATGCAAATCATCAAAGAAGGCAAACTTGCATCCTTTTTCTAATTCGTCAACAGCTTCCCAATTACGATGTTCTCTTTTACCATCTTTATCTAAATACCAAATTTGTCTTCTTTCTTTTGTTGATCCTGCTGTACAATAATCAACTAATACTGGAGACTTTCCTCCTTCATTCCATCCGCCTTCAATTTGAGCAGCACTAATTGAACCACCCCATAAAAATCCTTTTGGAAATCCCATTTTCTAATCCTCCTTTAATATTTCTATTGCTTCTTTTACTGATGAAACAACAAACGATGTTTGTTGTTGGATATCTTTCGGTGATGTTTTAAATGTAAATGAATGATCAACAACTTTAAACATTTCTAAATCATTATAACTATCACCTATTCCTGCTGTTTCATCATTGATTAATTCTTCTAATTTTAAAATTCCTTGTCCTTTACTACATCCCTTTTTAACAACATCAATTGCATTTACATTTTGAAAAGCATGCAACGAAGGATAATATTTATTGATTTCATCAGTTATTTCTTTAGCTCTTTTAGATTCAATTAATGAAAAACTATAAATCTTACGATCTTTAAATTCATCAATTGAATCAAATTGCTTAATATAACTTGGTGCATCACTTGGAACATGTGCAAAATATAAATAATCTTTATCTAAACAATGTGGCCCAGTAATTGTTTCATTTTCATATTTTTGGCAAACTTCTTTTACTAAATAAAAAGGAATCTCTTGTCCATAAACAACATGATAATCCTTATCTAAAACAAGTCCTCCTGTACATAGAACATAATAATCTGGTTTGATTTTGCCTTCCATTAAAGCAAGTACACCACCCAGTGGTCTTCCTGTACATAAAGCAAATTTATTACCTGCTTCTTGAAAAGTTTGGATAGCTTCTATATCTTCTTGATGGAATCCCTCTTTAAAAAAGAGGGTTCCATCAAAATCACTAAATAATATTTTACTCATAGGCTTCATCTGCTTTAAAATGAACACCAGCACTCATTCTTGCTTTTGTCGCAATATCCATCGCTATCAAGCTTTTTTCCATCATTTCATTTGCTTTATCAAAATCTTTATTTTCAATCATCTTAACGAATTCTTTAAATTCATAAATCATGCGATGTGTATCACCTTGTAAATCAAACTCTTCTTCTCTTTGATCATTATATAAAACCTTAAAACCTTTTAAAACATTAGCAGGTGTTTGAATACTAATACATCCTTGATCTCCTTGAATACTTGTCGCAATTGGTGCTTTACAATCTTTTGCACCAATACATACAGCTTTAAAACTTCCATAATCTAAAGTAATGATTCCTGAAGTATCAATATTCTTTTCAATATTTGCCATATAATTTACTTTTAATGGTTTACCAAATAAAGCAACCATTAAATGAATATTATAAATATTTAAATCCATTAAGGCTCCACCTGATTTTGTATAATCAAAAGCAGGTTGAATAATTCCTTCTTTAAATGCATTATATCTAGAAGAATATTGTGAATAATTCGCTGTTACAATTTTAATCTTTCCTAATTCAGATAATTTTTCTTTTATCTTTAAAACATTAGGTAAATATTGTGTAGAAATAGCTTCCAATAAAAATAAATTTTTTTCTTTTGCTAGTTGACTTAATTCTTCTAATTCTTCAACTCTTGAAGTAAAAGGTTTTTCACAAATAACATGTTTTCCTCTTTCTAATGCTTGTTTACACATTTGATAATGAAGATGATTAGGTGTTGCGATATACATGACATCAATACCTTCATCATTTAATAACTCATCATAATTTAAATAGGCCTTTTTTACATGATTTTCTTTCGCCAGTTTTCTTACTTTATCAATCGATTTTTCCGTAGAAGCAATCGCTTCTAACTCAATCCCTTCTACTTCATGAATAAAAGTAAACAAACCTCGAACAATCATTCCTGCCCCTGCGATACCTAAACGCATGTTATTTAGCCTCCTTAGCAACTTCTGTTGCTTGTTCTAGTATTCTTAATACTTCTAATACTTCTTCATCTGCCACTACCTTTTCTCCATGATTGAAGATCACTTCATAGAGATTATCATAGATCATTCCATAATCTTGAATTTCTACTGGTACTTTCTTTGTCACATCTTCTCCATTTTCATCTACATAACATAATGTTCCCCAATATTTTTCTGGTAAGGGTTCAAAACTAATTTCTACTGGTCCCGGTTTTGCCTTCAACGCACTTTGATGTCCTAATTGTGGCATGATGAAGCTTCCTTTTCTTCCATGTACTATAAATCTAGGATATTCTAATTTGACATAGAAGTTTGTTTTTACAATTGCTTTCATCTTTCCATAGTATAAATCGATATCTGAATAGTCATCTGAATTCCCTGGATTGTCATAGCTTCTACAGTCACATACGACTTTATCTGGTACACCAAATTCTCCTACGATTTGATCGATTGGATGTACTTGTAATCCATACAACATCCCTAGTCCTTTTCTATCAGCAATTGATGGTCGATAATAATCATAATGTGATTCGATTTCTAAGAGTTCCCCTAAGACCCCTGTTTCAATGACTTTTCTCACTGTTCTCATATCTGCATCAAATCGTCTGTTTTGATTTGCCATGACAACGACACCTTTTTCTTTGGCTAGATCAAAGACTTCTTTTGCTTCTTCAACTGACATGGCAAATGGTTTTTCACATAGACAGTTCTTTCCATGTTCAATGGCCATCTTTGTATAATATGTATGAAATTGATCTGGCGTATTTACAACGATCAAATTCACTTCTTCATCGTTCATTACTTCATCGATATCACTTGTAAAAGTTATATCTGGATACCATGTTTCTCTTTCTTCATCTCCTACACGGTCTTCCATTCTTCGATAGATATATTTGACCTTGATCGTATCCTTTCTTCTTCCTACATAAGGTAGATGATATCTACACACACTGTTTCCAAATCCAATATAAGCTACTACTAACATTTAAAGTTCTCCTTTCAAGATTTCTTTTATTTTCCTTGTTACTCCTGCTTCATCATTCGAATCAATCACTTGAAAAGCTATCTCTTTAAGTGGCTGAATCGCATTTTTCATAGCATAGCTATAATGAACATTTTGAAATAACTCATAATCATTCATTTGATCACCAAATACTGCACACTCTTCTTTTGTAAGATGTAAAGTATTCATTAAAAAATGTATTCCAAACCCTTTATTGATGGTCTCATGTTGAATATCCATCCATTCATTTCCTGATGTCATGATTTTTAAATGAGCTGGCAATTCTTTTTTGATAAGTTCTACATATTTTTCAACATGATGTTGTGGATCATGCATAGAAAACTTAAGAATTCCTTCTTTAATTTCATGAATATCGTTTATAAATACATATTCGTCATAATGTCGTTCTATTTCTTCTTTAAAAGAAAGATATTGTTGAGGAATATATGATTTTTCTTTTCCTCCAATGACTGGCATAATTTTTGGATATTGTTTTAAGATGTTATAAATTGTTTGAACATCTTGTTTATCCATAATAAATGAATAAAGTTCTTTTTTACCTTTTGTAATAAATGAACCATTTTCACTAATAAAGTAAAGCTCATCGCTGTAAGGCAAAAATTGATTGTATAAATGATAGAACTGATTCCCACTTGCAATCACAAAATACATTTCTTTTTCTAATACTTTTTGTAAAACTTCAAAAAATTCATTATCAAACTCTTTTTGACTATTCAATAATGTTCCATCCATATCTGTTGCTAGTAAATGAATCATAAGTAACCTCCTTGTCCTCATTATATAAGGAAACGTTTACCTAAATATTCAAAGATAAAAAAAAGAAATCCGTTTTCACAAAATTTCTTTTAAACATGAAATTGAATTTCATTATCTTCTAGGTGTGGCCATTTGTGCCCAAGTATAAGCTTTACCTTTTAACGTTACTGACATTTGATAGATGTTTTCTGGCCATGTCCCACCACCAAAACCTCCATCACCAATTGCATGAACATCACAACCTGTTTGTTTCATAAGCAATGTCACTTCTCTAATAGTATCTCGATCTGCAGCTTCGACATTACTATTTAAAAAGCTCATTGCGAGTGCACCTTTTCGATGTGTATATTCAATTAGTTCTCTAATTCTCTCTACTGTAATTCCATGTCTTGATCCTGGTGCTGGAAAATCAATAATATCAGCTCCATTTTCAATTAATTGATCAATAATTTCTTTAGCATCATAATCAGCTAGTGGGTCTCCTAATACTTTTTCTACAACACCATCTTCCCATTTTCCAGCAAAAATCAACATATCTTCACCACAAATCTCTCTGGCCTTTTTGGTCCAACGCACAATATCTTTGATAGATGTTCCACTTCCAGGATTTCCTCCTAATATAATGAAGGAAATACCCCAATCCTTACATTTCTTTAAATTTTCTTCAGTGCAAATCATACCTGCTAAATCATATAAATAATCACTTGTTAAATCTAACCCTTCTTTAGGACAGCCCATATAGATTCCTACCGGTCTTCCACCTACTAAATCTTTTATTCCTTGATAATCAAACCCTTGAAGTCCAGGACATGTTTGTGGATTTCTAAAGTCAAACCCATTTAATAAAACCATATCTCCTCCAAAGGCAAACATCAATTCTGTACTTGTACAATTAGGAAATAAAATAGGATTCTTTAAATAAGTTTGTCCCATTAATACTCTACCTTCTGATTTAAAAATTGCTTCTTTTAATTGTCTTCCATTATATGTGCTTACTTGACTTGCTTTTGCACTAATTAATCTTGTAACATTATCATTTAATTTCATCATAATCATCTCTCCTTGATTAAAGCATAGAAAATATCTTTCTTTTTCTCAATGAATATTTCTTTTTTTAGAATCAAATTTCATTTAAAATTCTATCTTATGAAATTCAATTTCATCCTTGTTTAAATAAACGATTATTTTTATAATTAATTTATTAAGGAGAAACTTAAAATGATCAAACCAGAATACAAAGAATTAAAAGATTTTCCCATTTCTAATAAAAAAAGTGAAGGTATTCATTACATACCTCTGATTTTGATAATATAACAATAAGAGCTCTTTATAGTATTGAGTATGTAAAACGTGAAATTCCACTTTATCTCAATATTCTTGTTCCCAAAAAACAACTTGAATCTAATGAAAAATATCCACTACTTGTTTATATTCAAGGAGGTGCTTGGAAAAAACAAAATGTAATTGAACATATTATTCCTTTATCAAATATTGCAAAAAAAGGGTTTGTAGTCGCAATCGTACAATATCGAGCTGCAAGTATCGCTCCTTTTCCAGCACAAATTGAAGATACTAAAACAGCTAGTTCCTTTTTAATTGAACGTCATCAAGATTATCAAATCGATACAAAAAATATCTTTTTAGGTGGGGATTCTTCAGGAGGGCATACAGCTATCATGACTGGAATCACTGCTAATCAAAATATTTTAGAACTTGAAGAATTCAAATATGCTTCATCCATTCAAGGAATATTTGATTTCTATGGACCAACTCTTGTAAGTGAAATGCAAAATGAACCATCTATACAAGACCATGTAACTCCTCCAAGTCCAGAAGGTTTATTACTTGGTGGTGTCAATGTTTTAGAACACAAACAAGAAGCCTATCAAGCTTCTCCATTACCATATATTAAAAAGGATGTTAACACACCATCTATCTTAATGATTCATGGTAACAAAGATTGTCTTGTTCCTTTTGGTCAAAGTGTTCTATTATATAACACTTTAAAAGAAAATAACAAAGATCTTACTTTCTATTGTGTAGAACATGCAGATCATGGTGGTGCCGCTTTTTGGAATAACCAAGTATTAGACAATTTTTAAAAGAACATATAAAAAAATAGCTCAAACGAGCTATTTTTCACTAAAAGAGAAAACGTTATCTCATTTTGCTAAAACATGTTATTATAGAGTTATAATAATGGAATCCCATAGAAGGAGTGTGCTACTAATGATTCAAGATTTAATTGAAAATGTTAAATTAACACCACAAGAACAAAATATTGTTGATTATATTGATCGTCATCCTAAAGAAGTAATGATTTTAAATGCGAAAGAATTATCAGAAAAGATCTTTGTTAGTCCACCTACTATGAATCGTTTTATTAAAAAGTTAGGATTTTCTGGATATTTTGATTTTCAGCTTACCTTTATTCAAGAACAAAATATGGCAGCTGAAACAAAACATAAAAGAATTACAAAGGATAGTCATGTAAGTGAAATCTTAGATACATTGCCTCTTATTTATCAACATGTTTTCACCGAGACACAAAAACTAACAAAAACAGATACTTTTATTAGAACTGTTAACTATATGCTACAAGCAAAACAAATAGATTTTTATGCAAATGATAACAACTATTCAGAAGTCCAAACAATCGCTTTAAAACTCAATTCGATAGGTATTCGAGCACAAGTATTCAATACCATCAATACCGTTTACTTAGAACATATTAATCCCCAAGAAACACTTGCTTTTGTTGTAAGTCATTCTGGAAGTAATAAAACAATGATTGATGCTGCTTATGCTTTAAGAAAAAAAAGAATTCGCGTGATTGGGTTAACTGGTAGATTATCTCAAGACTTAGAACTTGTTTGTAATGAAAACCTTTATATTGACGCTTATAGTCATCATTTACCTCATAGTATTATGCTCTATGGTCTTTCTATTCATTTTATTTTTGATGTTTTATATACTTCTTTATATTTTAAAAAGATTAAATAAAAAAATATGGTTATTTACCATATTTGGTTTTATTTCAAGCCATGATATTTGAAACTGCTTTTCAAAATCTTGTGGTTTTAATATATGTAGTAAAAACAGACCTCTTCTGTTTCATGAG